>ERZ650918.112-NODE-112-length-91666-cov-13.189420_pt1 | contig 91666 bp, 97 predicted proteins | sample MGYA00514758_ERZ650918 | MGnify/ENA metagenome assembly ERZ650918 | reverse complement strand
AGTTAAAGTTGTCGTATGGAACCGAAAAAATAAGTTGCTTAATGAGCAGACACTAATTAAGTTCATCTAATTTTTTCTTGAGTACCTGAACCTCTTCCTTGGTGAGCGCATCCTCGCAAAGATGGCAGGCAAACGCAGCCATATCTCCTTTATCAAAGAATCTTGCGTTCTCCTGTACGGTTGCTTTCCAGAAATCTTCCTTGCTTACTGCAGGCTGATAGAATGAATATCTTCCCTTGCGGTAAACTGTTAAAAATGATTTCTTAACCAGTCTTGCCAGAAAAGTAGAAACCGTCTGTGGCTTCCAGCTTTTTCCGTTCTCCTGATTTACTCTGTTCATGATATCCTGTAATGCCAGATCCTCTGTTGAATCCCAGATAACTTTCATGACAAGTCTTTCGCATGCTGAAATATCGTTCGTATCCATGAACCAATCTCCTTTCCACTCGCGCAGTGATTACTACGTCCGTAAACAACATATCATTTTTTTATGTTGTTTTCAATAATTTTTTTATTTTTTTATGTTTTTCCCAACAACAGAGATTCTCTTTTTCAATCCCCTGTTTTCCAAAGAAAAACGCATATACATGTTTTATTATAAAACATTTTCAGCCAGAATGCTACATTTATCTTTTTTATTCAGACAAAATTCATACTTTTAGCCTAGAACCTGCTCATCATCACAGGTAACACCAAGGCTTACCTCGATCAGCCGCAGATCCGATCCAAGTGCTTTGATGGAATGTTTCTTGCCGGATGCAATACTTACCGTAGAACCTGCAAGCAGATCTACTTCCGTTCCCTCAAGAATCAGTTTTCCCATACCGGAAATAACGGTGATCGTCTCTGTATGCTGGGCATGTGTGTGATATGGCATTGTCTTGCCTGCAAGGATCTTGATGCGTTTTGTCACGCTGTGTGTGCCGTCCTCGTCGTTGTTGTCGATCGTCTTGATCGTTCCCCAGCGGCGCTCTTCAAATCTTGACTCATCCGGAATATTTTCAAGGCAGTCTTTGATATAGGAACTCTGGTGTTTGTCCGCTACTAATATTCCATCGTGCGAAGCAACGATCACCATATTTTTTGCTCCCATGACTACCATCGGAACTCCAAGCACATTGATTGCATGGCTGTTCTCACAGGTCTTATCCCATGTCACATCACCAATGCTCTGCTCTTTCATTTCCTCGGTCAGGGTATTCCAGGTTCCAAGGTCTTTCCAGATCCCGTCATACTGGACAGCAACAATGTTTTTCCAGTGCTCTAACACCTCATAGTCAAAGCTCTGTTTCGGCAGCTTTTCGTAATCGGCAACCATCTCATCATAGTTTGTCGTAACACCGTATTTATCCAGCCACTGCGCAGCCATGTTTAATTTGAAACAGAACACACCACAATTCCAGAGTGCACCCATATCCACAAGTTCCTGTGCGGTCGCCTCATCCGGTTTTTCACGGAATCCTTTTACTGCAAACGGCTCGGATCCTTTTTTTTCAGGAACGATATATCCATATTTTGTGGATGGATAGGTCGGCACGCCGCCGAGCAGTCCGATCACACTGTCCTGTTTTTCAATATATTCACCCAAAGATTTGATCTTATTAAAAAATTCTACTGTAGTGTATGGATCTACCGGCAGAAATGCAACCACATCATCCGGCTTTGCACCCTTGTTTGACAAAAGATAGGCACAGGATAACATAACAGCCGGGAATGTGTTGCGGCGCATAGGCTCAACCGCAACTTCTGCCTGTCCGTCCAACTGGCTCTCGATGAGCTCCACCTGGGAATCGCTTGCACAAACGATCGTATTTTCGGAAAGAGATGCCGCTTTCAGCTGTCCAAAGACACGCTGTAACATGGAACATTTTTCGGTGCTTTCCGAATGTTCCGCTTCATCCGGGTTCATTAACTTAATATACTGCTTGGAACACAGATCATTTGATAACGGCCAGAGACGCTTTCCGGAACCGCCTGATAATAAAACAATATACATGTTGTTTCTCCATTCTACGCTCTTAGCGCTCTGCACGCATCGGATTGTGCAGGAAATCATCATAAGTCAGGCGAATTCCTTCCTCTAACTCTGTCTTATATTTCCAGCCGAGTCCCTCTAATTTGCTTACATCAAGAAGTTTTCTCGGTGTTCCGTCCGGTTTTGTGGAATCCCATTTGATCTCACCCTCATATCCGACTACTTTGGCAACCAGTTCTGTCAGCTCTTTGATGGTCAGCTCTTTTCCGGTTCCAAGGTTCACGGTCTCGTTTCCGCTGTAATGGTTCATCAGATATACGCAGGCATCTGCAAGATCGTCCACATAGAGGAACTCTCTGAGAGGTGTACCGGTTCCCCAGCAGGTTACCTCTTTTAATCCGGCCTCTTTTGCCTCATGGAAACGACGGATCAGTGCCGGAAGCACATGGCTGTGCTCTGGATGATAATTATCGTTTGGTCCGTAAAGGTTGGTCGGCATAACAGAAATATAATCAGTTCCGTACTGACGGTTTAAAAACTCGCAGTATTTTAAACCGCTGATCTTTGCAAGTGCATATGCCTCATTGGTTTTCTCCAGTTCACTTGTCAGAAGGCAGCTCTCTTTCATCGGCTGTGGAGCCATACGCGGATAAATACAGGAAGAGCCTAAAAACATTAACTTCTTACATCCGTTTTTCCATGCCTCGTGGATCACGTTCATCTCAAGAACCATATTGTCATACATGAAATCAGCGAGTGCTTCACTGTTTGCCATGATACCGCCTACTTTTGCGGCTGCAAGAAACACATAATCCGGTTTTTCTTTTGCAAAAAACTCCTCCACTGCATCCTGACGGCAGAGATCTAACTCTTTGTGTGTTCTTGTGATGATATTTGTATATCCTTCTTTTTCAAGCTGACGGACAATCGCGGAACCTACCATTCCTCTGTGTCCGGCAACATATATTTTTGCATCCTTTTCCATGATCTTATTCTCCATTTCTGTCTGTTTCCCAAGACATAACAAGTTTGAGCGTAAGCACAAACTTGTGTGTGAAAAATCTTATTTTTCACACTTTTCTCCATATGTTATTTTTCGTTTTTTACAAGCTCCATATCATGCGCTACCATGATCTTTACAAGCTCCTCAAAAGTAGTTTTCGTTGGATTCCAGCCAAGCTCTGTCTTTGCTTTTGTAGGATCTCCCCAGAGATTTACAACGTCGGTCGGACGATAGAACTCCGGTGAAACTTTGATAACAGTCTTTCCGGTTGCTTTGTCGATACCGACTTCATCCATACCCTCGCCCTTGAACTCAAGCTCAATGCCAGCCTCGCGGAATGCGTGCTCACAGAACTCGCGGACAGAGTGCTGCTCACCGGTTGCGATCACGAAATCTTCCGGTTTGTCGTTCTGTAAGATCAGCCACATACATTCAACATAGTCTTTTGCATAACCCCAGTCACGCAGGGATGATAAATTTCCAAGGTAGAGCACATCCTGTTTGCCCTGGGCGATTCTTGCTGCTGCAAGGGAGATTTTTCTGGTTACGAAAGTCTCACCACGGCGCTCTGACTCATGGTTGAATAAAATACCATTACAGCAGAACATGTTATATGCTTCACGGTACTCTTTTACGATCCAGAAACCGTACTGTTTTGCAACTGCATACGGGCTGTATGGGTGGAACGGTGTTGTTTCGCGCTGTGGAACTTCCTCTACTTTTCCATATAACTCGGAAGTGGAAGCCTGATAAATACGGCAGGTCTTCTCTAATCCACAGATACGGACTGCCTCAAGCACTCGGAGTACTCCGGTTGCGACAACATCTGCTGTATATTCCGGCACATCGAAGCTGACACCAACATGGCTCTGTGCAGCGAGGTTGTAGATCTCATCCGGTTTAATGCTTCCGATCAGACGTACCAGACTTAAAGAATCAGACAGATCTCCGTAATGAACGGTAAAATTCGGATTGCCCTCTAAATGGTCGATACGCTCTCTCTTTTCTACGGAAGAACGGCGTACCATACCGTGTACTTCATATCCTTTTTCTAAAAGAAGCTCTGCAAGGTAGCTTCCATCCTGTCCTGTGACACCTGTGATCAATGCTTTTTTACTCATTTCATCTCTCCTTTTATGAATTCTATGATTATTTTGCTAATATCAAAATTTTAAGCCGTTGTATAGATTAATCTAATTTTTTTGATTTTGCAATTGAATATATTGGTCTAAAATAGTATTATATTGCTATGCAAAAATTATTTTTTGAAAAATATAAAACCTCCGAAGTTACAAATACGCGAAGCGTCATCAATACCCCCTCCGCATTTACCCGCAAAAATTTCTTCCACATACAGGAAGCTGGCTATTTAAAAAGCCTGAAATCACATTTAAGCAGGCGGAGCGAGCTGAATTCCTACCTGTTTTTTGTCGTGCTCTCCGGCAGTGGCGAGGTCACCTACCGCGAACCGTTATCCGAAGGCGGAATGATCTCTTCAACGGCGCATGCGGGTGACTGTTTTTTTCTCGACTGTTCCGGGGAATACACCCACATCAGTACGGATGAAGATCCATGGGAACTTCTCTGGATCCATTTCAACGGTCCCGAGGCCAGGGCATATTATACCTATTTCAGGGATCACCATAACTGGCATTTCCGCTCTGCTCATTTCACAGAACTGATCAACGCAATCGAGAGTATCATCCGCTACAACGAAGAACCGACCGATGACACCGATCTTTTAACTGCCCAGCAGATCATTCATATTTTAACGCTCATCTGTACCGAGTCTAATGAAAAAAATGAACTGCTCTCAGATAAACTTAAAACAATTCTGCACTATCTGGACGAACATTATACCGAAAATATCTCCTTAGACCAGCTTGCGGAACATTTTTTTATCAGTAAGTATTATCTTTCACGGGAATTTAAAAAGGAATTCGGAACGACGGTCATACAGTATGTGCTGGCAAAAAGGATCAATAATGCCAAGGAGCTGCTTCGGTACAGCAATTCTTCGATTGAGGAGATTGCGCACCTGTGTGGGATCGATGATGCGAGTTATTTTAATAAGGTGTTCCGGAAGATGGAGGGGTGTACGGCGTCGGAGTACCGGAAACGCTGGTAGAAGTGGGTGGCTCGGACGCGGGGAAACGCCTGGGTAGAATTTGCAGTAAATGGCTCGGACGCGGGGAAACGCCTGGCTTTACGTTATGTTTTCGATAGGCGTTTCACCGCTTCCTATCTCTACTTTGGCTTTCGTCGCAGGCGTTTCATTACGACATGGCTCTACCTGGTTTTCCCCGTAGGTATTTCAACACGATCTGATTCTACCTGGTTTTTCGACGCAGGCGTTTCTTTAACCGGTTCAGTATTTCTGAAAACGCAAGGCATCCCAGGACGGCGGCGGTAATGCGCAGTGCATGATACAGAACAAATGGTACAACTGCGCCGCCCGGCACAGGAATTGCGATAAATTTGGATGCAATACGTTCGACAACTTCTAAGGCAAAGATGTGGAAGGCGAGCAGGAAGATCGTATTTTTTCCGACGTAGGCGATGAATCTGCCCGGTGCCGTATTTTCGATCAGTTTGCCAAACCAGATGCAGAGCAGTGATCCGGTGAGTCCGACGATGATGAAAAATGGGACGCTGAATGCTCCGTAGATGCCGTATTCGCGGATGGACATATTGATGCCGGGATCAAGACAGCTTGTCAGGATGTAGATGACAAATACCGCTGCGATTAACGGAATGTTCCATTTTTTTTCGAAGAACTGTGCTCTCCCAAGCAGGGTTCCTGCAATCATGAAGATGGTTCCCACGCAGGCAAGATCGATGCTCCATGGAAGGAGTACCTGAATATCTGCAAGTGCCATTGTGATGGCAGTCAAAACGATCAGTGTACCGATTAAAAATTTCCGGTCAGAAAGGCAGCGGTCAATGACCAGATGATAGACAAGACTCGCTGCAAAAAATGCGGTCAGATACCACATGGCTCCATTTGCCACGGTAAACAAATAAACGTTATCCTTGACGACTGTCGTGTCGTACAGGCAGTATCTGGAATAAAGAATTCCAAATGCAGACGCTTTTGTCTCCGCAAGTGTTCTTCCCATCAGCACATAGACTGCCAAAAGCACTGCACTGTATCCAAAATACGGGATCAGAAGGCGTTTTGCCTTGTGTTCAATATTTTCTTTGTAACTTCTTCCCTCTTTATAAATATATCCCGAAACCACAAAAAACAGCGGAATGTAATAATTGATCAGAAAGCGGCTCAGCCCACAGCTGTGTGAGATAATGACAAGCAAAAGTCCGAATCCCCTTGCCACATCCAGATATTGATATCGTTTCATTTTTACTCCTGTATCCAATCCTGTTTAATCAGTGCACGCTCCCACAGATACGGCTGAATCCGGTTCCAGATGTCCGCCGCCTGATGGAACGAAGCATTTTTACCTGCAAGAAAATCAGAAAGATCACTGCGTACCTTCGCCGGATCATCGATCAGACTGCAGTTTGCAAAGTCTGCAGATGCCACCGTATCCTCAAAAAACTGGCGGTACGGTCCCCTCATCCAGTCAAGAATCGGAGCATTAAATCCCAGCTTGGTACGGCGGTAAGCAATCTCTTTTGGCATAAAAGCTGCGCCCGCATCACGGACGATCGATTTCGAAAAACCTCCGTGCAGTTTTGAACGCCATCCAATGGAAAATGCAAACTCTACGATCCTGTAATCCAGAAACGGCATACGGATCTCAACGCCCGCTGCCATGCTGTCCCTGTCATAGTTGCGCAGCAGTGTCGGCAGGATCGTCTCATGTGTGGAGACAAATAATGTCTTATTAAGATTATCCAGACGGTTCCAGTTCGGATGGTCAGAATACGCACTCTTTACAGTTTCTTTACCAAGCAGTTTTTTTGCATGGTATTTTAACATATATTCGCGATAGAGTCTGTTTCTCTGCTTTTTAAATGCAGCTGACTGCTGACTCACTCCGTCTTCCGCATCCTGGTTTAAATATGCGATCGTGATCATGTCGATTTCTTCTTTTGTCTTTGCATCCGGGTATGCTTTTAACACATCAAATCCATATCCCGCAAACAGCTCATCCGCCGCATGTCCGTCAAGGGAAACAGTGGTTCCCATCTCTCTCTCTTTTTTGTAGAGCTCCATCATCGGCACCTGTGGATTGCCCCAGAGTTCTTCAAAACAGTAAAGCTGGCGCAAAAACTCACGCTCTGAAACTGCGGAATCAATGTTCATAAAGGTATGGCTGATTCCAAGATAATCCGTCACCTGTTTTGCATATTTTGTTTCATCCTGCGCCGTTCCCGGAAAACATGCCACATAAGCGTGCTGCCAGTCATTGTTGGCGCGCTCATCTGTCATGTTTTTGGAAATATAGGACATTGCGCAGATAACAGCGGAAGAATCAAGTCCTCCGGAAAGTCCGGTACCAAGTGTCACATCACTTCTCATTCGGATCTTGCAGGCATCCAGAAACAATTCGCGGAACTGCTCTACCTGTTCCTCATAGGAATCCGGTACGCTGATCAGATGATCTAAGGTATTCCAGTAGCGTTTCAGTGTAATCTTTCCGTCTTTTACCCATGCATTGTGGCCTGCCGGGAACCGTTTGATTCCACGGATCAGACACTCCGGCTGTGACTCATAATGATTGTCTGCAAAGTAGCGGTCGAACATCGGCTTGTTTGCTTCTACCTTAGGCAAAAGCGGCAGAATTACTTTCATCTCCGATGCAAACGCAAAACCACCATCCGGCAGTTCGGCATAAAATAACGGTTTTACTCCAAAACGGTCTCTGGAAATGAAAAGCTGTTTTGTCTGTTTATCCCAGATGGCAAATGTCCACATACCGTTGAAGCGTTCCACACAGGATTCACCCCACTCACAAAATGCAGCCATGATGACTTCGGAGTCGCTGGCACTGCGGAACGTATATCCCTTTTTCTTAAGCTCGTCCCGGATCTCGATAAAGTTATAGATCTCGCCGTTAAACGTCATCCAGTAACGCTCATTTGCATAGGACATCGGCTGGCTTCCGGCATTGGAAAGATCTAAAATGGATAATCTGCGGTGTCCTAATGTCACACCGTCCTCCTGCCACAGTCCGTAACCGTCCGGTCCACGGTGGATCATCGTGTTTAAGCATTTCATCGCCAGTTCCCGGTCTACCTTTTTATTGACTACACCGTAAATTCCACACATACTAAACCTCGTTTCTGATATAAATATTTATGAATCAAAAAAATTTGAAACTTATTAGGGAATTAAATTGTTCACAACTTTCATATACTAAATTTAAATTTCATAATTATTTCCGATGAATCAGCCACAGATAACGTGTATTCGTGACCAGATAACGTTTAAACAATCTCTTCGGATCCTGCAGCAGACGATATAACCATTCCAGGCTCAATTTCTGCATCCAGCCCGGCGCACGTTTAATGTTTCCGGCATGGTAGTCAAAGCCTGCCCCGACACCGATCATCACGCCGTTTACATGGTTCTTATGAGCATACATCCATTTTTCCTGCTTCGGTGCTCCAAGTCCCACCCAGATGATATCTGCTCCGGATGCATTGATCTGGTCGACCATCTCTTTATCTTCCGCTTCGGACAACTCGCGAAACGGCGGTGACACCATTCCTGCAATCTGAAGATGTGGATATTTTTCTGCCAGTTTTTCTTTTAACAGAGCAAGCGTCTCCTCACTGCTCCCGTAAAAATAATGTTTCAGTCCGTTATCACGTGCAAATAATGCAAGCATCAGATCCGGTCCTGTCACACGCTCCGCCTCCGGGAATCCGTGTTTTCTGCTGTAACCGGAAAGCGGCCCGCCATCCGGCAGAACAAACGCGGCATCTGCCTGTACCGTGTGATACTGCGGATCGTCATGCGCCATCACGGTCGTGTGCACATTTCCCACACAGATATATTTTCCCCGCAGCTGCTCTATATTCTGCTCGATCAGATTTACGGTCTTTTCCATATCCGTCACAAGGATATCAAGGCCTAAAATATTACATGTTTTCAGTTCCATATTTTTTCCCTGCTTCTTTTCTTCCTGCCATTTTCATGCTGTAAACATCTTAGCAGATATTTATGATTCCTTCCGGCATACCGTCTCAAGCGGTATATTCCCTATATACGATGGAAGTAAACTGAATGTACTGTTATAACTTCCTAAAATTTTTCTGCACTTTGACAATGCGATCATCTCCACAAATGCTTCCTCGATTCCCTCTTTCGAATCGCGGTCGATCACATCCGACTGCGGGAAGATCAGCTTTGCATCCGGCAGTAATTCTTTCAATTCCCTGCGTACCTCTTTGTCATCTGTTGCCACAAAAAAACTTGTTTCTTGATCCGCTTCCAGTTCTTTTTTCATACGCTCGGCAAACAATGCCAGCGGACTGTTTGCGATCGCATCCGTATGGTCAGTCCTTCTCACATGTACCCCCACACAATTTCCAGTCAGTTCACGAAACAGATAGTCACCTTTTTCTTCAATGTTTTTGCTTGGCTTTAAAAAGGAATAACTCTCTGCCCCGACCTCGCAGATCGGCCCAAATGCTTTTAAATAGATGACCGGGGTCTGCTCGATCAGGTGGAATAGTCCTTCATACCCTTCCGTTTCTTTGACCTGTTCCACATCATCACACTCTAAGAAACGATCTGCCATTTTTCTCCATTTCTTTTTTGCATGATTCCCAAGAAGCTGTGCCACCGGCTCATTCTTAAATCCATTTTCGCTGATCTCCACCACCTCAAACGGCAGATCAAACAGCTCTGAAAAACGGATGTTGCATCCGACTTCACGTTTCCACATCACGACCAGCCTGCGGTTTAATTTTTCTGCCACCGCATAAGCAGAACCCAGACCAAGCAGTCTGTTTCCAAGCCCTGCACACGGCTCTATGATTATCATCGGTTCACTCATACGCTTTCCTTCTCTTTCCTTGTCACACTGCCACCCTCTACCTGATATACCATGTCACAATTTTTGATCGTAGACAGGCGGTGTGCAATAATCAGCATTGTCATCTTACCCTGTAAGCTGTCGATTGCTTCCATAACAGCAGCTTCTGTTTCCGTATCCAGTGCGGAAGTTGCCTCATCCAGCACTAACACTTCCGGTCTGCGGTATAGCGCACGTGCAATACCGATACGCTGACGCTGTCCACCGGATAAGCGTACACCGGCCTCTCCGATCATGGTATCTAAGCCCTCATCAAGGGATTTTACAAACTCATCTAATTGTGCCTGTTTTAATGCTTCCCAGATATCTGCATCATCAATGCCTTCCGTCTTGCCAAATGCAATATTATTGCGGATTGTATCGTCCAACATGTAGATAGTCTGTGGGATATAACCGATCTTATCATGCCATCCACGGTAAGATTCTTTGATATCCATACCATCTACCGTGATCTTTCCGGCCTGCGGTTTTAAAACACCCAGGATCAGGTCGACCATCGTGGTCTTTCCGGCACCGGACGGTCCGATAAATGCAACGGACTTGTTTTTCGGGATTGTCACATTGACATGGGCTAATACCGCATCCTCAGTATCCGGGTAATGGAAGGTCATATCCTCGACTTTGATTTCTTTGTCTAATGTTACTTTTTTGTAATTTTCTTCTTTTGCTGTTTTTACTTCCAGGTCACGGATCGCAACATACTGTTCACCAACCTTTTTGATGACGACACCATTATGGATAATGGATGCCAGATAATCTGCCATTTTATTTGCAGATGGAAGCAGATAAAATGCTGCCGCCGCAAACACTGCAAGTGTTCCTACAAACTGTGTCGGATCTGTTGTCGTAACGCTGATCTCGACAATGATCGCCGACATAAGGCCAATGATACAAAGCGCCTCCATCAGAGGTTTCTGAATGGATCCTAAGAAAGAATTCTGCTTGATCACATAAGTATATAAACCATTCTGTTTGATGAATTCTCCTTCAAAATAACTTTCTCTGTTTGCAATCTTAATCTCTTTGATTCCGCCAAATGCCTGCTGCATGCACTGTAAGATGCTGGCATTATATTTTCTTCGCTCTTCTCCGAATCTTGCAAGGATCCGTTTTAATTTTTTCATAAAGACCATTACCATGATCAGCATTGCAACCACAACGCCGACCGTGATCATCGGGTCTTTCAGGACTAAAAAGACAACCATAATTCCACTGACACAGATCTCAGATGTAAGCTGCAGCATATTTAATACAGCTGCATAAAACATTTCCGGGTCCGTATTGATATCTCGCATCAGTTCTGCACTGTTGTGGTTTAAGAAAAATGTATAATCCTGATGAATATAATATTTCATCATGCGATCCTGCATTTCCTGTTTTCCATAGTAGGAAAAACGATACTGCATATTGTTCATAAAAATAATAAATGCATTTTTCGCCGCATATACGATCATGATGAGCACTGCTAAAGCGATCACCAGCTGATTCGTATTGTCAAGTCCAAGCAGATCGTATCCTTTTCTGATATACGGATTCTGCAAAAGTTCATCCGGACTCATTACCGCCTGGATAAATGGCAGCAATACCGATACACCGAGCAGGCTGACACCTGCATTGATCAGCATTAAGACAGCCATGCCAAACAAGTTGCGTTTCTGTTTTCCATTAAAAACCTTGAAAACACTTTTTATCATATCTTTCATACTATGTGCCTTTCTTATTTCAAAATAATCCAGTTCTTCTGGCGCATCCGTTCACTTAAAATATCATCCGGCATGATTACCGTCTTGTCCGGATTCGGATTCAGATATGCCGCCCAGGTAGAAAATGTGCTGTTTGACAATATCTGATTCTGACACGATGACATCAGGAAAAATTCATCGACATCTGAAAATTCTCCCATCTCCGAGATAAATTTTACATTTCCACAATCGCCAAGTGCCTTTGCTGCCTCATCCCTATCGTTCGTAAACACAATATAGGAAAGCCCTGGTTTTTCCTGCTCCATCCGCATTTTTGCCTTTGCAAAATATGCTCCTGACGGTCCTTTGATGTCCCCCCCTCTGACGTGAAGCGCACAGGTAGGCTCTGCCTTAAATTTCTGCGTCAGTGCCTTTACCTGCTCACTCTGTTCGTAAGCCGGTGTCATCATTGCTGTAATCTCATCCAAATATTCCTCAAAATATTCCAGATGCTGCCAGTATCCATACAGATATTTGTTCCGGAAACGCTTTTTCTCATAAACTCTTGGATCTATATCATTGACGTCATACTGCCCGTTTTTGTTCTCATAGACCTCCCGCTCCCTGATTACCCGATATTTTACCGCTCTCCGTATATTTTTGTAAAGCTTCTGCCATAAATTTTTGTTTGGAAATGATTCTTTTGCATCATATTTCAGATGAAATTTATCCAGTTCAAAATCCCGAAGAGAAGAATTGTCACACTCTGAAATATCCAGCAGTAACTTCTCATTTTCCCTCCTTGCCGCGGCATAGCCACAGGCGTAATTAAAAAGCTGGTTTCCCATCCCATCTCCAATTTTCACAACTATCATGTCTTATTGCTCTCTCCTGTTCCTGATACGATTTGAAATCCATGAAACACAGACAGTGATCCCTGCAGCTGCATACGAAATCATCATCATAAGATAAGGGAACACATATCTTGCCTTTGCCTCCCACATGGCAGAAAACAGGAATCCGCCAAACACTCCGATCAGCAGTACATAATGTTCAATCTGCTGTTCTTTTTTTCTTCCTGCAAGCAGATACACAAACACACCTCCATACAATAGAATCTGATATATGTTCATGACATAGCACTGATACATCGGAGCTTCCCACTGTGCGCCGAGTTTCCTGCTGTAAAAATCGATCGCCATCGCCGAATCATTGACACATTCTTCTGCAAACTCCAGAAGATGTTCTTTCGCTTCCTTCGCCGCCGGTTCTGGCATAAAATCATGTTTTTCATATGTATTCCAATTGTATCCATTAAACCAGCCTGCATTCTGTTTGTCATCGTTCGTTCCCATTGCAATGTGCATGACCGCCGGCATCGGTTTGCTGTCTGCCGGTATATGATTCATATAAAGCAGATTGACTCCGGAACGCAGAATAAAAATTTCGAGGAAAAGCGCCACTGCCGTGGCGATTACTGTTTTTTTTTGCCACTTCTGCATTACTCTTTCCCCTTTTCTTTTCCGAGAAGCTTCTTTACCACTTTCGCAAGACCAGGCATGTATTTTGCCGCAACTCCGCGATACCAGATAAAATTCAATTTCAGGCTCTGCATAAGATGTTCATCCTCCGCATGTGCACGGATCCACTTCGGTGTGAGTTCCACCTGATCGGTAAATTCATACGGGATTATATAAAAATGGTCTCCCAGCTCCCTGTTTTTAAAATTCTTGCCGCCCGGGAAATGTGCATAAAGAATTTCTTCCTTACATACTTTTCCATGGATCAGACAGATACGGTAGATACTTCCTCTGTCATACTCAAACATCACATGTTTGCGTTTTCTCCATTTCCAGCAGTTTTTTTCATTCTTTAGTTTTGCCACAAATCCTTTGGCATAATTCTTTCTGTCATCCGGGATAAAGCCTTTTTTATCTGGCTGATAGGACTCGAAAATACGTTCTCCATACTGTGGAAGCCCCTGTTCATCAAAATAACGGTCGATTCCAGGCACTTCATCAAAAGACCATGCCCTGCTGCCCTCTTTAAAAATATCAACTCCAAGGTAGCCTTTAAATGCTTCCGCCGCATCTTTCCAGACCATACGGTGAAATTCATCATTCCGCATCAAAGTAAGATGCCCGTAAATGCCTATTTTCCCATATTTTTCAAAAATATCATCCGTAAAAAATTTTCTGAGATTACCAAATACAAGATCACAGTCACAAAAACCCCAGAAATCATATGGCTTTAATTCCTCTTCAAAAATCTTGCCATACATAACCTTATAATTACATAATCCTCTTGGTGTATCGATACATATCTCACGGTCAAGCGCTGTATGCACACGCTCACGCATCTCATCTAAAGTGGTATAATGCACTTTTACATTTTCCGGATAATCCATCTGCGTATGGTCATCGGTAAATAACAGCCAGTCGATCGTCGGATTATACTTACATCCGATCAGAAACTTATCAAAATATCCATGCAGGTGTCCACCCAGATAGCATAATACGATTCCTACTTTATACATTTTGTCTCCTTTTTGGTAAAGTTACTCTTCTAAACGCGAAAACGATCACTCCGATCACAGATATCAGTGACACAAGTTCTGCAATTCTCCAATACACAGGCTCATGAAATGCAACCGTGATATTGCCGGCAAAACCTGCCGGGACAGCCACACTGATCACATTATTTTCACCATCTGAGATTTCAAGTTCATTTCCCAGATCATCTGTTGCATGATATCCTTTATAGTTAAATATAGGAAGTTCTATATTGGTATTTTTTTCTCCATTTTCACAATATACCGTAATCTTATTTCCTTTTCTCTCCACAATATTTAACACATTGGCATCATTTTTTTCATACATATTGCTTTGGATATTTCCAATATCCGATCCCGTTCTTAAATACTCTCCTGTTCCAATACTCTTAGTACTGATACTGTCAGTATCGAATGTGTTCATTACAGATGTTGTCTGAACATTTGTGGATGTGCTTACAGAATCAAAAATGCTTCCTGTGAGATATGAAGTCATCAAAACACTGATCACCAGGATTACCATGCTGATGTTTTTCATGCTGTACTTCGCCTGGATTTTTTCAAGGCTGATCATCTCACATGCTAACATGACCAGAAATACCGTTGCGATTCCCACATAGCGCCAGGAATACTGCACCTATGCCAGCAGCAGTCCGATTTTGGTATGAGCTGCGATTTTATCCCACGGGAACAGATTTGATGCGACAAACAGTGCAGCAATCGATGCTCCTGCAAAAAACTGACATTTCTTATCTTTTAATCCGTACAGTCTCATGATGACCCACAGGATAAGAGCTCCCATTAAAATCAGTCCCGGTGTGATCTGCATTCTTCCTAGCATCGATTCTGATGCATGCCCCCAGACTTTACGGAAGAAAGTAAAATATTCCCCGACGTAAGCTCCAAATTTCTGTATTTTCATGACATCATTCTGAACATGATCTGTAATTTTTACATCTACATTGATGTAATAATCCAAAAACGGAACAATAAAATACGCACACAGCAGACACGTCTCTGCTACAGCCAGTCCATACACACGCAGTGTATTTTTCCTTAACGTCTTTTTCCATAATACCAGACATACTACAACAAGCGTAAAAACTGTCATTTCCGTCGAAAGGACATGGCTTGAAATCAACAGTGACATTCCAAGTGCAAGAAACAGACTGTTCTCCCTGTATTTTTTCCAATCCGCAGCATCCGATGTATAAATCAGATACAGGGCAAGTGCGATCAACGGATATGCCATCATCGCGGTGTATTCTCCTACCGCTGCGCGGATATATACGTCTAGCATACGGTACGGCGACGTCACATAGATCAGCGTTCCCAAAACAGCTACATTTCTGTTTTTAAACATCTTGCTAAAACTAAAATAAGATATTAACATCGTCAAAACGTTGATAAACAAAATGTAAACCTTGTATGCCGACATGACAGGCACACCAACGATGCGGAGCATCGCCGGCAGATATAAAAGAATATCACCATAAAATATAGAAACCGGATATCCGTAACCATACAGACTCAGCGAATGGATCCTTGCCGGAAAGCTTCCATTCTTTAATTCCTGGGCGATTCCTTCGATTCTTAAAAGATGAAAAGCCATATCATGTCCATCGTAAAATCCTGATATCATCTCCGGCAATGAAACGATAAACAGAATTCCTCCTAACATACACAGGATATTTTTATGCTTTTTGATTTTCTTCCGGAAAATCCAAAGACAGTCCACAAAAGCAAACAGGAAAAATACTTCCACAATCACACGGATATCGTGCAGTTTATTTTCCACGATCGTAATTCCCAAAATCTTTAAGGAACCTTTTCCACCATAAACAACTTTTACACTGAAATTATCCACATCCTCTGTCAGTTCCATGCGGATCGTCTTTGCATTCTGTCCTTCATTTAAAGCAACACCACTGTATTTCAGGTATACATGATTGTCCTCACCCTCACTCGCATCCAGAAGGCAGCTGTGATTTTCATATGCTTCATACTGTATCGTGACCGTATATGACCCTTTCTTCATATCAATATAAGGTCCATAGATCATGTCCACACTCTTTGACTCACCAAGCTTTTCCTTTACAATGGTTTCATCTAAATACCACGAATCTCCATTATAATCGATCACCCAGGAATCCCATTTGTCCAGCGGTGCATCCACAATCGTCCTGTCCTTATGAAAACATAAAAATGTTAAAACTCCCAGGATCAGCACTTCCGCTGCCACAAATATCCACCAATTCTTCTTAAAAAACTCTTTCACAACATTTTCTCCTTCGTATCGTGTGTTTTTACCTTTCTCTGTATTCTGTCCGAAATTGATGTCATCTCCCAGGCGCAGCATGGAAGCAGAATAAATACATAAGGGTATACATATTGACTTTTTGCTTCCCATACAATATGTAACAGGAAACCTCCTACAAAATATAAAAAAATATAGTTACAGTCATATTTCCGATTTCTTCTATCTATAACAAAAAGAGCCGTAAGAATAAACAGAACGATCACAAAGCCTTTCATCGCCAGAGATATCTGCGGCTCTATGCTTCTTCCCGAATAAAGTTCATTTAAAAATTTCGTTTTGTTTCTGGCACCGGCATCCGGCAGCGGACCGCTCCAGAGTGATTCATACATTGGATCGCACCACATGGATTCCAGCTTTGACGAGAAAAATTCATATGTCGTATCCGGATTATGCTGGAAAATATAAATATTATCCCTGATCTTTGCCTTGCCAAGCTCCGTTGCTTTCTCAGGATCGTACTTCGCTTCCGAAAAAAGCCAGTCCGAACAGCCATTATACCAGCCTGCCGCATTATTATAATAAGGCTCGGTCCCCATTGCGATCCATAAGATTTTCGGTTTTCCACCGCAGAGCACACCACCTGCTTCGTTGTCATACCATGCATGAAATGCTTTTCCGGGCAGGATGGACACAGCCATCACACAAACAGCAAGCAGGATCAGCTTCCAGCTTCGCTCTTTTAAGATTCTAAGGAAACATAAGATTGCAATCGCGATTGCTCCTATAATATTGTTTCCTTTTAAAATCACTGCAGACATCACAAACAGGATGCATAGCAGCATATCTTTCCATTTACCACTCTCGAAATATTTATCCAGAAAGAAAAACGCCAGAAGCATGAAAAAAAGCCCAGGAATGATCCCATATGCAAACGCCAGAAAGAAAAACTGCGGCAAAAATAAAAACGAAAAGAAAATCACATATAGATTCGTCTTATGATTTTGCCCAAAACACCGGTCTGTAAATTTCCATGTTACAAAATTGATTCCTATAATCTGCAATAAATTAACTGCATACAAAAATCGTACATCTGTGCTGATAAAACCCAGCAGATATTCATATGTTACAAACCCTAACTGATGTTCATTCAGATAAATGTCCTGTCCCGGATATAAAAACGTATAATCATTCTGCCGCATAAGCACGGAACCGTTGTGCGCACTGAACGCATCCATCCGAAGTTCCGTTGAAACATTCGCGATCCAGTATATCCCCGCAATCATATAAATTGCACTAAACACAAAAAAGAGTTTTTTTTCATCAAACTTTTGTATTTTGGAACCGGCAACTAAAAATATCACCAAAATCAAAACTGCAAGTAACAATGCTGCGATACCAGTTCGCTCTATGCTTATATCTTCGGCCCACACATATGCAACGCTTGAATGATACAGCAGATTCAAAACTGCCACGAAACCGACACAGCAAAGCATCACAAACCAGATCACATTCTGGCAGATCCATTCAAACAGCTCAATTATTTTTTTCATCTTTTGCATATACTACATATTCCTCATTTTTAAATACCTGCTGATAATCATACTCCTTCACAAATGTAAAAACCACACCTGTTTTTTCAGACTGTTCGTCCAATGCATCTTTTTTAAATATCACAAGCGGCATTGTCTCTTTCCCGCTGCCTGACACTTCAAGCTGATTTTCTATCTCTTCTGCTGTAATGTAGTCCGTCTCAATCCAGCCACCGCATCCGGTAATATAAGGAGCTCTTCCGGTCAGATAATGTAAGATTGGAATTGCACCACAGGTAACCATCTTATCACTTTCGCTGCCATATGACTTTATAAAGTTTACCACTTCTTCCATCGGCTGTACAATATCCGTATCATACCTGATGCCGCGCAGTTCATCGAGTGTGAACTGCTGTTTTGGCTCTTGATCTTTTAAATACGCCTTTGTCATATAAAAACTCTGTGATACAGTCAGACCCACACACCATATCGCACAGATGACGGTAAGAAGTCTTCCCGTATTTCTTACATCCGGCAGCTTGTGCTCTGTCTCCACTGTTTCTTCAGTCTGTCTCTTCGCCTTTTTCATTCTGTCTCCGATACAGATTGCAATATATGGCAGTACAAAAAAAGCTTCATTGCACAGATGTGTGATACCCACATTCGACCCAATCGGCATCAGCACTGCAAGCATCCCGGATGCAAATGCAAGGGTTTTAAATTCTTCCGAAGCCTCTTTGTCTTTTAAAATCAGAACAACACATACATAGAGCATCGCCTTTATCACAGCTACTGCGTTCAGGTAATCTCCAAGCATGCGATACAGCATCGATAATCCTGCGATCCGATCTGCCCCAAAAACCGCGCCTGCTAATAAAAGCACTGCCATCGCAATCATACCATATCCGATAAACAGTGCAAGACTTTTTACTTTTTTTGCCATCAGATAAATTCCATACAGCACGGCAAGTAATAACATTCCCCGCACGGTTCCCTTGAAATTGATCACAACCATGTTACCGATTGTATGTCCGTCATTTGAATTTCCTGCATAGAAGAACATATCCGCAACCATCTGAAAATAAGTGCCGATCCCGCATGTTTTATACATGAGAAAAAGCCCTGACGCAAAACTACTCAAAACACCCACCACGCACCATAACACCTGGCGTACAAAATATGCCACATCTTTTTTCCGGTAAAAATCATAAAAAAGTACGGCAAACACAGCAAATTGCAGGATGGAAGATATTTTGCAGAAAGCCGCCAGCATGAAAAATGCCGATGCAAAAAAGAGCATCCCGGACTTTTTGTCATTGACAGCCCGGATCAGGAAATACAATCCCGTCAGTGCCATAAATGCCACTGCCGTATTATAAATAAAGAAATGAAAATTACATTTTGCAAGCACCATGGCAAACGCAAGTGCCGGAAGGATCAGCGCATCTTCCCGGTATCTCACATAGAGCCTGTAAGATAAGAAACACAGGTAGAAGCAGACTGCCGCCCATGCAGTCTCCATGCCAATGTAAGCCGGTATATGCAGTATCCCAAACACTTTTAACAGGCATCCGCCCAAAATGTTTGTCAAAAACAGCGGCAGATAAGTACTGTCCATATCTGTAAAACAAAACCGGTACTGATTCATGTTAAATCCGACATCACTGACATCAATACTAAAATTCCATCCCGACGACGGGAGCAGCGGAATCAGTGCGATCAGAATGATCCAGAAAAATTTATATGTCCGTTTCATAAAATCTCCATTCCTGCATTATTTTCACACTATGCTCCAAAATACAGCATACCTATCATTACAATACCATAAACCACACAGAGTGCCATCAGTACCCTGTCATGTAAAAGGACCTCCACAGGATCTCCCTCCGAATTTCCCTCCACCGTCAGACTGTACTTCATACAGATCAAAATCACGATCGGCACCGTCCACATTGCATATTCCATGCCGGCATTGGTAATATCCTTACACCATAATGCATAAAATGTATTGAGCAGTGCCAGGCACATATACATATTTTTGTCCAGGAAATCTCTCGTATAATATTTAAGCACCTTGCGGGTATCCCCGTCCTTTTTCTTCTGCAGCTCGTTGCGTCTTTTTCCAAGACTAAAATAAAACGCACCGGAAAGTACAGTCAGATACAGCCATTCAGACACTTCCGTCCCTGTCAGGACCGCACCGAAAAGCACGCGCAGCAAAAATCCGGAAGCAAGAATTGTCACATCTAAAAGCGGTACATCCTTAAGTCCCATACTATATGCCACATTGATAAACAGATATAAAATTACCAGCGCATAACTGCCCGCTGTCGCATCTGACACCACAAGCAGTACCACTGCTGCGATCAGAATGAACACCATCAGCACTACTGCGTGAAACGGTGTGACTGCGCCGGATGCGATCGGGCGATTTTTCTTTGTCGGATGCATCCTGTCTTTTTCCGCATCCCTGATATCATTGATGATATAGACCGCAGATGTGACCAGTGAAAATGCGATCATTCCAAGCAGTGTTGCCGTAAACTTACGCCGGTCTGTCAGATTTCCACTGAAAATCAGTGGCATAAAAATCAGTATGTTTTTGATATAATGATGTACTCTCATGAGATATAAATACTTTTTCATCCAATCGTTCCTTAATTTATTTCATAATCAGACAGTTTTACAATAATCGTATCGTCAATCACCTGAATAGATCCATCCGCCGGATAGGATGGCATTTCCCTGACAACCTCTCTCTGCATCCAGTTCTGGATCTCCTCATAAGTTCCATAATATGGCGAAAATCCAAGATAATCAGACATCAGATACAGCAAAGAGTTATATCCAAGGTTCGTATCTGCTTTTCCTCCAACGGTAAAAGTATCACCGATCAGACTTCCCATACCATTCGTACTGTCATTAATCTGTGTTCCCACCACGATCACCGGCTTGTCCTGCGAATAATCCTCCACACTCCGGATCTTGGTGACCAGCGTCTGCACATAGGAAAAATCATGATATTTCGTATATTCAAGTGCCATGTAATTGCCATTTGCGTACCAGACAAACACGATTACCAATGCCGCCGTAAGCAATGCAGACACCCAGTTTGTTATGCTCTTTACCGGAGCATGCAGTTTAAGATTCCGGAAACATGCATCCAGCCACAACAGGAAAAATACAAAGAAAAATACAACTGAATATGCCATCAGCGTATAGCAGTAGGAATTCGGTGCCATCACATAGATCAAAAACATCGCTACCGGAAACACCAATATACCACACAAAACAATTACCTTATTTAAATATTCTTTTTTCTTTAAAACCAGATAAGCACCAATACCTGCTGCAAATAAGATCCATACAACTTTGATCAGACGTCTTACGGTACGGTTATAGCTGATTCCCATAACATTGGAAAATCCCAGATCAAAAAATGAGGTGTAACAAGATTTTAATGCACTAATAAGCTGTGCGATCGTGATCTTTCCCATTGTATCGCCACCCTGATAACTGGTAAGCTGTATATGTGTGACTGCAAGTACCGCTTTATTGATCAGAAAATAAACCGCAACGCCAGCTGCCATCACCACTAAGAATCTGGCAATCATAAGGAAAAACTCTTTCCATTCCTTTTTCTCCTTCACACCGCCAAATGCTGCTTTTAAGATCACCACTATAAGAAGAATGCACACGGTATCCGGGAAGTATGCCTGATATACACCAAGGGAACATGCAATCATTACCACTGCTGCTATATTTGCAATGATATTTTTCGGATATTTCACAGCGAGCCACGCAGCAAACACACTGAAAGAAATGCCTATTGCATAATAAAGTGCCAGAAACATAAAAAAGTACATGGACACAACTGCCGGAAATACTGTCATAAGTCCTCCGATCAGTCCCGCAGTCAGTTTGTTTCTTACCTGAAATACAGATACGACCATTCCCGCTGATAAGGCAAGGAACAGCAGTGCAAAGATTCCATTAAAAAAAGGCAGTGAATAAGAACCTCCAAATACAGAACGCATAAAACGCCCCATCCAGTTTAACAGCCATCTTCCCTGTTCTGTGCTTAATCCGATACCTCCTGGTGTATTCGCAAGCTCATCATAATTGTATAATTTATTGGTGAACTGATACAAATGAGCTGCAAGCCCTGCTGCAAAAGCAGCATAAAAAGCTGTCTTTACCGCTCCCGAAAGATTCCGGTACCACTCAGTCAGATACTGATCCGGCATTTTCCATCTGATCGTATTCATATCTTCTCCTTTTTCCATTTATTATTTTCCTAACTTCATATAATCTTTATTGTATCAAAAATGTATAGGACGTGTCAAACAGTAGATTCCCGGCACCATTCCATTTTCCTTGACACCACAGGAAGCATTGTTTATGATGTTTATATCTATGTACTGTGACCAGAAAGGAGTGTTCTTAAGATGGGTACAATCCTCGGAGCCTCTTATTATCAGTTAAAATACTGTCTGCGTAACAAACTGCGGCAGGCAACAGGTGACCCGGATTTTCTTTACCGTCATTATGTCGGTAAACCTTTTTATGATACGGATGCCTTAAACACATACACGGCAGAACTCATCAAGTCCGGCAGACCATTTATGATGGGCCGCTTTGGTGCCGTTGAACTTTTCAATATGCGTGTTGCCGAATTTCATATGGAAAACAAAAAAGAGAAAGCCTGCGAACAGCTTTTTACCTGCGCCGGTTTTTTCCCCAATGATACATCCCTTCTGCCACGTTTTAACGATATCATGAAGGACGCCTGCCGGCAGACCGATATTTTAGGTTTATGGCAGAATGCCTGTGAGGATTATTACATCCGCAGATACTGTAACGATCTAAGCGCAACCTGCCGGCTGATCTCTTTAGAGCCATGGCGCAGCAAAAACCCATGGTCTGCTGCACTTGCCGGGAAAAAGGTACTTGTTGTTCATCCGTTTGAAGAGTCGATCCAGGATCAGTATAAACATTTTGACAAACTCTTCCCAGGCACGGATATCCTGCCGGAGTTCGAATTAAAGACCTTAAAAGCTGTACAGACTGCTGGCAGCGCTGTAGATCCGCGTTTTTCCACATGGTTTGACGCACTTGACTATATGTGCGGAGAATGTGAAAAAATTGACTTTGACATCGCCCTGCTTGGCTGTGGTGCCTACGGCTATCCGCTGGCCGCCCACATCAAAAAAATGGGCAAACAGGCTATCCATCTCGGTGGTTGTCTGCAGATATTGTTTGGTTTAAAAGGAAGACGCTGGGATGAAGAAGAACCGGATATCGTCGCCATGTATAACGATTACTGGCATTATCCGATGGCAAGCGAAGTTCCAAAAGGAAGTGGTGACGTGGAAGGCGGCACCTACTGGAAAAAAGAATAGCTAAGGGGGAAACTATTATGAGCAAGATCATTCCTGTTATGGTTCATCACGAAACCGGAGAAAAGGCTCAGGCTGCGGGGAAGAAGAACCAGGAATACTTAAAATACTGTATCGCACAGGCAAAAAAATATAATGAAAAAGTTGTTTTGCTAGGCGATGAATATAACAAAGCGTGGTGTGACGACTGGCACAATGCCAATGACTTCATTACCGAAAAATGGACAAAATTTCATGCTGTCTTTGAGAATCTTTCCACATATCCGACCGCATGGGCAGAGGGCATCTTTAAGCGCTTTTTCCTGATACTGGAATACTTAGAGCGCAACTCCTTTGAGGAGTGTGTCATTATCGACAGTGACGTTCTGCTTTACTTAAATGTCAGTGAATATGAGCCGTTCCGTCACTGCAAAGTGGCTGCTGAAACCCCCCTTTTACAGGATTTTGCAATGCTTGAAAAAGGAAACGGGCTGAAATGGAAAACCTGTGCAGGATTTTCCTATTTTACCACACAGGGACTTCGCGAATTTACGGATTTCTGCATCGATATGTATGCAAATCACAAAGATGTCCTGATGAAAAAGTGGGATGTCCACCGCAAATTCGGCATGTACGGCGGTGTCGGCGAGATGGCACTATTACATCTGTGGGTTTCTTCCCTTCCGGAAGGGGAATATTTAAACCTGTTAAAGGACGATGCGGACCACGGTGTATTTGATAATTCCGTGGGTGAATCTTCCGGTTACTTAGAACACCAGTATGAGTATATCAAACGCTTAAGCGTAAAGAATCTGCACTGGGAAGACGGCAGGCCTTACTGCTATACGATCGACGGTCATGAAAAAACCTGGTTTTTAAATCTTCACTTTGTCGACATTACAAAAATCTTTATGGAAGGTGTCTATGAAAACCAGTCCTATTCTGCACACGCGAAGTTTGTAACATACATGTTGAAATGCCGCGGAAGACTTGCAGACATCAAACATGGCAATACAAAATGGCAGCAGAAACTAAAGATCAAACGCAGTAAAAATGTCTGATCTGACGGGAAATGAGGTTTGTTATGTCAAAAGATCGTTCTTCTAATTTTGAATTATTACGTTTATTATGCATTTTCGGAATTCTGATGATGCACACTTTCGGCGGAATCGACACTTCCGTATCATTTTTTAACACAGAGATCCATGTACTGGTTAACTCCGTCTTTAATATGGGAGTTACCTGCTTTATCCTGCTCTCCGGTTATTTCGGCATCCGTTTTGACTTCAAAAAACTGATCCGGCTCGACCTTATGATCATCTTTTTCACAATATTTGGTACGATCGCAGTTGGAAATCTGGGTATAAAAGCACTGATCAAATCCTGTATTCCGGTAATTTCAAGATATTACTGGTTTATCAGCTGTTACTTTTTCCTCTGCTTTTTAACACCATTTTTAAACCAGATCCCGGAAAAGCTGTCAAAGGAAAACTTTGAAAAACTGCTCGCCGTCTTACTGCTTCTTTTCTCCGTAATCCCAACCTTCGGATTCTTTGAAATTATGCAGGACGGTGGAAAAGGATTAGTCCACATGGTTATGATCTATCTGCTCGGACGCTACCTTGCGCTTTATCATAACCGCAGCCATAACACCGGACGCCTGTTCCTTGGACTTTTCCTCAGTATCGGTTTTATTTTCCTCGCTGACAGTTCGCTGACCTTTGTCCGTGGAAAGCTCTATACAACGTTCTGCCGCGACTGTTCGATTTTCATTATATTTGGTTCTGTCATGGTTTTACTGCTGTTTCGTGAATTAAATTTTCACAGCCGTTTCATCAACCGTGCTGCCGGAAATGTGCTCGCGGTCTATGTGTTAGATGGAACGGTTCAGACATTTCTGTTAAAATGGATCGATTTTAAACCGTATGCCGGATCGTGGTTTTTAGTATTCCTTGCGATCGGTTATGCGCTTGCAATTATGATCATTGCGTGTCTGTTGAACGAGGTGCGGAAAGCGACGATTGGACGACTGGAGCCTTGGCTCGTGAATGTGGTCAATGCCGTGGTGATGTGGGGTGTGAATGCGGTAAGAGGTGTTGTCCGAAGACTACTCACGTATTTTATTGGTTGATTTTTTATTAAAAGTAACGAAAAGCACGGGTTTCCTGTTAGTGGAAAAACGTGCTTTTTTGCATAGCTGCGGTTGATGACTGAGGGACGAAAAAAGGTGTGTCCGAGTGCTTTGGCGGCGCCGGATTCGCGGAACCCCGGGCTGTTTTGTGCAATTTGCCTTTCACTAACCCCGATACACCTTTTGTTCCAAACATCCAATCCCTATTTTCCCTACAACAATTTCCGGAATACCGGTAATTTCTTCAAAACTAACGTAACTGCTACTTCAATTAAGAATGCAATTATAATCTCAATGATATATGCCGGCAGCATCCCGGTTACCGGGGTTAACGTGCCAGCAATGACATCCAGCCTTCCTCCGGTTCCAATAAATCCACCAAGAAGATAACAGCCAAATACGCAGCCTCCGACACTGACGAGAATCTTTTTTGTCCGCTCTGATAGCCGTTCTTCCTGAAAGAGAAGTTTCGTATTTAAGAATATAACTATGACCGGGACAGATAGCCATGTTCCAAGGTATACTTCCTGATAATTTCCCACTGAAAGATAGTCTTTATATACCATCATCTGTGTAAGAACCGCTGCCACAAACACAGCAAGATTCCGGCCGATATTCTTCGGCGTCAGAAACTTCGTTTCACTGAAATACTGATCCAGTCCATATCCGATCAGTGGATAAAAAATGACATACTGGAACAGTCCGCTAAAATTATAATAACCGCAGAGTCCGTATCCCCATAATACCCATACTGTCGGTTTCAGGCAGTCCAGCAATATCTGTAAAATGATCAGATACCAGAAGGTATTTTTCGACATATTCTGTGCCAGTGGGCGCAGGATCGGCAAAATCGTAAGCACACCGAGATAACTGTATAAAAACCAGTACGGCAGATATACCAGATCTGTCGGCAGTGACAGCAGAAACGAAAACGGTGCAAAAGGACGTTCTCCTTTTAAAACCAGTTTCATATAATACAGGAACGAGAATATCACAATTACAAGAATCATGCGCAGAATCCTTTTTTGAAACAGATCTTTCCCACTTTCATTTTTTCCAAGCAACAGTGCTCCGGATACCATGAAAAACAAAGGCACCGCACCTTTGCATACCATGGAAAACAGAAACGATATTGCATATTCTACGCCACTTTAATTGGAAAATGACATAAATGCTGCAGAATGGTTGTACATAACCATCAAAATTGCGAGAATACGGATGACCTCGAGGTAGTATTTCTTTTTCATACCTTTTTTCTTCTTTGTGTGTGAATACGAAACTTATCCGCAGGCCGAATCTATCGCCTGGCTCAGATAATAGCCTTCCCACAGTTTCGGTGCGACCGCAAGGGCTGCTTCTTTGAGTTTTTCATAATCTGCCATATGAATTGCCTGATCCAGATCGCCAAGGCGGTCAATCGTAATACCGCAGGCATGTTCCCTGACAAAATTTGCCATTCCCGACCGGCTCCATACAATGACCGGAATGCCGGACGCAAGGTATAATGCACATTTGTGTGAGTTATTATATCGAAGGTATTCGCCCAGGCCGCCTTCGATCTCATCCTTTCCACTGCCATCCCAGACTAATCCATAGTCCATTTCACCGACTGCAAACGGTATCTCATCGGAAGAGAGGATTCCATGATAATGGCATCCTTCTGCCAGTGTCTTTTCACGTTCCGGATCGAGTTTTCCCCATAATTCCATCCGGACATCGGAAGGGATCTCCATGGCAGACAAAAATTCTGATTTGTTGAGATTCCCTGCAAATGCAATTTTTACTGCATTTTCTTTTTTGTGTGCATGCGATATTTCTCGAATCTTAGCGATCTGTGTCTCATTCATCCGGTAATCCCAGATCCCGACCGGTATCATGTCTGAAGAAATACCGTTTTTCTTTAACATAGAAACAGTATTGACATTCGGTGCAAGGATTTTATCTGCCGCGGCAAGTGCCCTTACCTCACCGGGATCTCCATCGTTCTGTCCGTCATAGCGGAATGCGTTCAGATCATTGATAAAACAGATGATCCGGTACTTTTTCAGGAGCTGCAAACTTTTCAGCAGACGGATTTTTAAATGATTCTCCGGGATCGAATAAAATACGCTGTCGCTTTTTTTCACGCAAAACAGCAAAAACAAAACCAGATAAGGCAGATCCAGCAGTTTTAAATATTTACTGCAATGTTTTGGTACGCTCCAGATGATCTTCGCCTTTTTGTCCGCAAGCACGGAAAATACGTCACGCATGGCTTTCCCCGCAGCATCAAATGTTTCATCCTGCCTCTGATTTAACACATAAATATTATTTTTCATGTTTTTCCTCCACTATGCCCGGATACAATAATATTCCGCACAGAAGTAAAAATATATTCATAAATCCGTTTAATACAAACTGCTCTAACACACCGTACAACGCCAGAGTACCAATCATCACAAGCTCTTTGTAACACTCCATCCGGTACAATCTTAACATGGTTTTTAAGATAATTACAAAGAAAAGCACTGCTACAAGGATGCCTGCATAAAAAGTCACATGCATGTAACTGTTATCGATCAGTCCATGATAACTTGTATAGAAAATCTCCTGTGTCCGCGGAAACAGCGATAGCCCCTGATCTTTATAATAGGTATTCATGATGTATACTCTTCCCGACACCAGATGATTAATCTTATAAAGCAGCGCATGATTTCCATTATAAAGCAGTGTCGTAAACAGTGAAAATGCTGCACCGACCGGTACAGAGCACACCAGAACCGATTTTATTTTTTTACTTTTTACAACTTTATCAAATAAGATCAGCACCCAGCAGAAAAAGAATACAAGCACTCCCGTCCTGCAAAATGTCATCTTGTAAAAAATAAGTGCGATCAATGATGTCACTCCGCACCACAGGACATTTAATTTCTCATAATTATAGTATAATACTAAAAGTAACGCCAAAAATACCGTCAGAAATGCGGTATTAGGCTCTCCCATGGCAAACCCATATACATGCTGTTCCACATAGCCGGAATCGAGTTTTGTCTTTTCACCGATATCAAAAATTCCGATCAGGGAACCACCTGACAGTATCACCGCCGCCACACAGCGGATCCAGACTGCGATCTGTGCAATCACCGAAAAACGGCAGTTCTTCATCGCCACTACCGTCATGATCGACAGCAGCCACATATTCTGTCTTGTGATCACAGAAAGCATCACTCCGATTCCCATCATAACTGCGATCCAGAATACTTCCCGCATCGTGTAGGTCGTAAAAGCCATTTTAATCCCCCAGAACAGGATCGCTGTATAGAAAAACCATTTATAGATATTGTCCCCGTGATCATAGGAAAATGCCTTCATCAGAATGTTGATTGCAAAATATGCATAAAAAGAGACAACGCCGATTTTTTTAACGTCAGCATTTTTTAAAAATGTTCGTACCGTGTTCATATGTTATCCCTCAAAATTCCGTTCTTTTTTGCCGGACACCTGTACGCCCGCATAAACCGCTACTTCTACAATAACACCAAAAAATGCTCCCGCCACAGCAGCCTTGGCAATCTCCCGCTTAAACTCCTGTATCGTCGGGGCATAGGCGAGATACCTTTTTTGGGCATCTGCCACATACGGCTCATCTAACACATGCACTCCGTTTTTACCAATGCTGTCCCGTACGGTATCTTTGACTGCCTCCAACAGATAACCTGCAAATTCCAAAGCATCTTCTTCATTTTCCAGTGAGAATGTCCCATAAGTTCTCGGATATTTGACATGCACTGTCATCACATCCGAGGAAGTATTCTGCTCTAAGTCAAACATATCCTGATATGCCAGATATTCCATATCATAACCGCTTAGCTGCTTCATCTTCTCATAAGTGCTGCGGCTTTCTGCCACCGTGATCACCGTACCGACACGCTCTGCGGCACTCTCCCCGCTGTATTCTTCCACCATCAGAGAGGCCATAACGCGGTAATCATCCTCATAATTTTTCTCGGAAACAAAAGAACGGTTCGAGTAATATTTGTAGCCCCCCAAAAGCAGTGCTCCCGCCAATGCACCAAAAAGCATCAGCCACCATACCTTAAGATTTCCCTGCAGGATCTCCCATACCGTATATTCCCTGTCTGTTGCAACTTTCTTTTCTTCCACTGCATATTCTCCGTTTTTCATTCTATTATTTTCCTGCTGACTCGTGAGGTTTGTTTTTGACCACATATATTTTTCATTTTACCGCAAAACGCGCGATTTTAAAAGCCTAAAAAACAATACAAAAAAAGATCTGCACTCCATTTCTGAAGCACAGATCTTTTTACGTTATCACTTTATTATTCAATTACAAGATCAAGCCAGTCATCCACCGGGACAAATCCTACATAAGTTTTGCCGGTATTAATCTTGATCTCATTGCCTGCTGCATCATAGTAGCGTGTCGGAGAAGTCATCTTCTCTTTCTTCCAGGTAACCGGAATCGCTTTTCCATTGGTCACATAATATCCGCCGCCCTGGCTGACACAGTCGAAAATCAGATAACCGTGTTCGTCATACTGGGTATATCCGCAGCTCTGGATCAGAAGATTCTTAAAGCAGAGCTGTTTGTTGTCGTTACCCGGATCTACATGTGCTTTACCATACTCTGAGTAGTAGTAAAGCTGGTCATCCGCATTGTACTCTAAATAAGAACCATTGTGTGGGAACGGAAGATCCACGGTATTGGCATCGATTGCATCGGATGCAGAAGAAAGATCTACCGGATTGCTCTCACTTGCAAACTGGTAATGCGGTCCCTCATAATAAGAAGTATATTCTTTTGAAACACCACTGTTTTCGAAGTTCTTGTCTAAATCTCCCGGTAAAATATATTCGGTATACTCTCTTGATTTGCCGTTATCCACACGTGAGAATGTACCACTAAAATTATCCACACTCGGATCTGCCATATATTCATCAATATAGAATGGACCGCCATCATGACAGATGACTGCATTCCACTCGGATGCAATCAGGATATTCGTCGGACGCACACTTCGGATGCTTCCTAACTGTTTGATGTTTTCCCAGTCTTTGACAAGTACCATAAATCTGGTGATTCTGCCGTTTAATGTGCTGTTCATCATCTCATAGACAACGTCTGCCTGTGATAAACCGTAATGTGGCAGTGCAATAGACTCATTGTCCACCATAACTGCGATCGGTCTCTGATTTTTAAGACTCTCATCAATCAGCTCGTTTGTCAGCTCACTGCGGTACATTCCCTCCGGAAGTACTTCCTCACTCTCGGTTTCAGCCTCTGTTGACTCTGTTCCAGCCTCTGTCATGGCAACTTCTGTCGAATCAGCCGCCGTCTCGTCTGTTTTTTTGTCGCCGCATGCTGCCATAGATGCCGCCATTGCAAGCGCAGTCAGCATTAAAATTGCTCTTTTCTTCAAACTAAATACCTCTCAACGTAATTATTTTGTGCTCTTTTGCACCGTTTCTGTTATTATACCACTTTTTATGACTTTTTTACCATCTTATTTTCACGTTTTAAGAAAACCTTAAGGTAAAAAGCTGTAATTCATAAATTACTTCTTTTTCCACTTTGCATACAGTGTCTTATTTCCGCTGCTTCCTTTATTGATGACAGTAACTTTCTTTTTAAATTTCTTATCTAAATACCATCCCTTAAATACATACCCTTTTCTTGTCGGATTTTTCAGTTTGATCGTCGAGGTCTTGTATGTATATGCAGTCGGATTCTTCTTCGCATTTTTTCCACCGTTTAGCTTATAGGTGATCTTATATTTTGTGAGTTTCCACTGTGCGTACAGGGTAATGTTCTTTGTGAGCTTGATCTTCTGTTTATTTTTATAAGACTTTCCTTTTCCCTTCGCCTTGGTCTTCCAGCCCACAAACGTGTAATATTTTTTTGAAAACTTATTTTTTGAGATCGCGGTGGAAACACCCTTTGCCATACTCTGCTTGCTCATGCTTCCCTTGCCGCCATTGCCCTTGAATGTGATCTTATAAGTTGTCAGCTTTGCGAGTTTCTTCGATGAAACACTGCTGTCCGCATATTTATTGCAGACTGCGACTGCCTTCACCGTCTTACCAGGGGAAACTGTAAATGCTCCCGTATAACGTGTGCCCTTTGAATATGCCGCATTTGGCTCACTTCCGTCTGTGGTATAATAAATAACTGCCCCAGATGTTTTCGATGTTATTTTTACTTTATAGGAGGTACCGCTTACCGACGCTGAAATAACTGGCTTTGCTACTGTCTGAGTGATTGTGGCAATCGTTCCCGGTGCTGTGGATGTCGCCCCGGAATCGATCGTACATGCCGGCAGGTAACCCTCCCAGATATCTTCTTCCGCATGGAAAACATAGGAACTATAATTTACTGTATCATAATAATTATCGCTTCTTTCAAAATAACCATAGTAAATGGTTCCGTCCGCATCATCCCATGTACAGTCTACATTGTACCAGGAATCGTTAAGACGCACTTTATTCCACTCGTGATAGTAACTTGTTACTGCTACGGCATCGATTCCTGAGCCATTGCACATCATCTCAAATGCCTGTGAATATCCCGCACATACCGTCAGATCTGTGCAAAATACACTGTAGGCAGACTGGGAATATGCCGTATCCTCATCTTTAAAATTATTATCATATAAGGTCTGGTTATATTCCACTTTATCAATGATCAGATCATGGATCATTTTTACCTTTTTCTCATCTGTTGAGCAGGCATCGATCTTCTTCTGCCAGGATGAAACCTGACTCTGCACTTTTTTTGTTGTAGCTGCACGTGCGGAACCATTTGCAAATGCAGGATAAACACAGCCTGCAATACCATAAGTTCCATTTTTTAAGTATGCACTCTTTAAGAAATAGTACTGTGGATTTGAATAACGGAAGATCTGATATACCTCCTCCATCTGCGATAATGACAGCGAACTGCTGCCTACTATATCAATATAATAGTAAGTTGTCCCACTGATATTGTATTTTGCTGCATCTGCCTGTGTTGTCATATACTTTAAACAAACTTTATTCAAAGCATCCCAGTATGCCTTTTCCTTACTGCTTAACTGATTATAAAAATAATAACTTCCATATTTTTCCCAGGTACTGTTATAATAAGCAGATGATTTTAAAATATTTTCTGCTTCTTCCTCTTCCGCAGTTTCGCCATCCAGTGTGATTTCACCAACTGCTTCAAACGGCAGAAGACCCGTCGGCATTCCTGTAAGTGCAGCCGCCCTGGTTTCCGCCTCCTCAGTTTCTTCGACCTCTTCGGTTTCCAGTATTTCTGTCTCCTCCACCGTCTGCGTTTCCAGTGTTTCTGTTTCCCCGGCCGTCTTAGTCTCCACTTCCTCAGTCTCTGCCGTTTCTGACACTTCAATTTCCGTTGCTTCACTCTGTGTCACTCCGGCTTTCTGCTCCGTCTGACTCGCATTTTCTGTATCTTTGTCCTCTGCGTCAGCCTGCTCCGTCCCAGTTTCGGTTTCAGTTTCCTCACTCTGCACTTCTTTCTGAAGTTCTGTTTCCGTTTCCGGCGTAATCTCCTCCGTCTGCTCTTCTGTAATCTGTGCCGCATAAACAGAACCGGTCTCCGCCGGTGCAAGCACAGTCCCCACAGTGACAAAGACTGCCATAAACACTGCCAATACCTTTTTCTTCATACCTAACCTCCTGCTTATCTTTGACACTATTTCACTTTTTCCATATCCTCACGGTTTGTGTCCGAAACGATATAGTGTGGTCTTTTTTTGACTTCCAGATATGTTTTTGCAATATACTGTCCCATAATTCCCATACAGAATAACTGTATGCCGCCGATCAGCGTAATAATACATACGGTTGATGCCCAGCCATCGACCGGATCACCAAAGATCAGTTTACGGATAATGATAAACACAACTGCGATAAACGAAACAAATGTCATAAACATTCCAAACCAGGATGCCACGGAAAGCGGTGCCTGTGAAAAGTTAATCACACCATCAATCGCATAGCGAAACAGTTTCCAGAAACTCCACTTTGTTTCCCCTGCCACACGGTTAACGTTCTCATATGGAAGCCAGTATGTCTTAAAACCGATCCACCCAAAAATTCCTTTTGAAAAACGGTTGTACTCTCCCATCTCGACGATCGCATCAACCATGCTGCGTTTCATCAGTCGGAAATCTCTCGCACCATCCACAATATCCGCATCCGAAATCTTATTGATCAGACGGTAAAACATTCTTGCAAACCAGCTTCTTATCACCGGTTCTCCTTTTCTTGTAGCACGGCGCGTTGCCACGCTGTCATACCCCTGATTCTCTAATATATCAAGCATTTGTGGTAATAATGACGGAGGATCCTGCATATCCGCATCCATGACTGCCGCATAATCCCCGGTCACATTGCAAAAACCGGCATACATAGCCGCTTCCTTTCCAAAATTTCTGGAAAATCCGATATAGGCCACATGTGTATCTTCTTTTGCAAACTCTTTCAAAAGCTCCAGTGTTCCATCCTTTGACCCGTCATTGACAAAAATCATTTCATAATCACAGTCCATGGACTCCATAACTTTTTTGGTTTCCCGATAAAAGATCGGTAATGCTTCCTGCTCGTTATAGCATGGAACAATCAATGAAATCTTCATTTGTTTCTCTATTCTCCTTTTTCTTCATCCTCATTTTGTTTCGTCCAGGTACGCTCGCTGATGATATAGCGCGGCCTTGCCTTGACTTCCATGTAAATTTTTCCAATATATTCGCCCAGCACGCCAAGACAGACAAGCTGTACACCTCCCATAAAACAGATCACACAGACGGTACTTGCCCATCCGGTCACCGTTCTGCCGCAGATCTGTGTAATAACGGCCCATAAAACTCCAACAAAACTTAACACAGACACGCCAATTCCAAGACCTGAAATAAGACGGAGCGGTTTTACACTTAAGCTCGTGATCCCGTCAATCGCCAGATTGACCATCTTTGCGAGCGGATAATGCGATTCCCCTGCGATCCTCTCATGCCTCTCATAAAAAACACTCGTACTCTTGAATCCAACCAGCGGGATCATCCCGCGCAGAAATAAATTTACCTCTTTAAAACCTGCAAATTCCTTTAATACCCTCGCCGATATCAGCCGGTAATCTGCATGATTATAAACGGTTTCCACCCCCATCCGCATTAAGACCTTATAAAAAGCCTGTGCCGTAAATCGCTTAAAGAAGGTATCCGTATCACGGCTGCTTCTGACACCATAGACCACTTCCGCCCCGTCATAGTAAGCATCCACCATCGCTTCCATCGTTGCGATATCATCCTGCCCGTCACAATCGATCGATATCGTAATGTCACTGACATCTTTTGCCTCCATCAGTCCTGCAAGGACTGCATTCTGATGTCCTCTGTTGCGGCTTTGACAGATTCCAATAAAGTGTGGATTCTCCCTGGCAAGTCCTTCTATAATCTCCCATGTGCGGTCCTTACTCCCGTCATTGACAAAAAGGATGCGGCTCTCTTCACTTATCTTTTCTTTTTCGATCAGCAACTGTAATTCCTCTAAAAACAGACCGGAAGTTACCGGTAAAACTTCTTCCTCATTATAACACGGAATTACCATATATAAGACTGCCTTCATTTACTTTCTCCCTTTAATTCTGTTCAATTATGCCCTCAGGCTCTATCAACCCCCTGCCCGATACAACTTTTTATTTCCGGAAAACCCATAATTTACTGATCACATAATTCAATACGATCACAATGACCTGGGCTGCAATTTTTACCACCATGCTTCCAAATCCCAGTTTTGTGATAAACACGAAAAGAATCACTTCCTCAACAACTAACGTTGCAACTCTTCCACCGAAAAAATTCATCATCTGTACAAAAAATTCTTTCGCGCCATTTGTCTTCCCGTCAAATACCCAGATACGGTTTGTAAAAAAAGCAAATAAAACCGCTAAAATCCATGAAAAAATGTTTGCGACAAGCTCGTTCATTCCCAGTGAAACATTAAAAAAGGCATATGTGATAACACTTATCACAAATGTCAATCCACCGAAAAACAGATATAAAAGCATTTCCTTATGTTTTTTATAAAACGGTTCAAAGATATTTAAAACCGGCAGATGCATCAGCCGGTCAAAAATATCCGGTTTCCTTGTATCCATAAATTTCTCCGTTCCCTTCTCTTTAACGTATCATAACGTTTCTATTATAGAGCACACGGGATTGCCTGTCAATGAAGCGGGATTTTTTTGTAAGTTTCCAATTTCCAGAATTTACCAACATATTTTTTCTCCCCCTGTAAATAATAGGATTAGGACATACAGTAATTCTTACTTGTAAATCCTAATAACAAACAACAGATTAATTTACGGAGGTGAAATCCATGAGTGGATCTAACAATTCTGGTTCTAACACCAGCAAAATGGCTGTACCACAGGCAAAAGAGGCTATGAACCGTTTTAAACAGGAAGTAGCAAGCGAGATCGGTGTACCGTTAAAAGAGGGTTACAATGGTGACCTTACTTCTGCACAGGCAGGAAGCATCGGCGGCGAGATGGTCAAAAAAATGATCATGAAACAGGAAGAGCAGATGTCAGGGAAGTAAAAAACAACTTCCCGCAAGTAAAAAACAACTTGCCGCAAGACCAAAAACGGCTCCACATCCATGGTGTGATGTGAAGCCGTTTTTCTTATACAACATACACTTTACTATTTTTCATTCGCACGGTACACAAGTCCCTGACGGACATGCTCTACTGTCTCATCATCGGTAAAGTAACGCACGATCTCAAACGCAAACGGAATCGCTGTTCCCATACCGCGGCTTGTGATGATATTGCCGTCCACTACAACCTCATCCGCGCTGGTCGTCGCACCGGTTAATTTTTCCTCGAAGCCCGGATGACAGGTTGCATGTTTCCCTTCTAACAGGCCTGCTGCGCCTAACACACTCGGAGCTGCACAGATCGCAGCAACCAATTTTCCTTCCTCTGCAAACTTGCGGATCACGGCATTGACGGTCTCATTTTCCAGTAAATGCATGGTTCCCGGCATACCGCCCGGAAGCACGATTCCATCCAGGTCTTCATATCCGGTTTCTTCTGCAAGCGCATCTGCTAAAAAAGTAACCCCGTGAGAGCTTGTCACTTCTTTTTTTCCGGTAATTGAGAGCATAACGATCTCCATTTTTGCACGACGCACAACATCAACTACGGTAAGTCCCTCAATTTCCTCACAGCCATCTGCCATGAAAATTCCAATTTTACTCATAAATATTTCCTGCCTTTCTAAAGCTTTTGTTTTCCATTTTTGTACAGATAAAGTATAGCAAACTGATTTTTTGTGGTCAATGACTTACATGTCTTCCAATACTTCTTTTTTCCTGCCCCTGCAACTGCTATAATAGATGCAGTAGTGCTGTTTTCACGCACCAATTAAAAATTTTTTAAACCAAAAGGAGTTTCTACACCATGGAAATTGAACGTAAATATCTGGTAAAAACCTTACCTGACCACTTAGAACAGTATGCCTGTAAAGTGATCGAACAGGGCTACTTAAACACTAACCCGGTCGTGCGCATCCGCCGCTCCAATGACGATTACATTCTGACCTACAAGGGAAAAGGCATGATGGTGCGTGAGGAATACAATCTCCCCTTAAATGAAGAAGCATTTCTTCACCTGAAAGAAAAAATCGACGGAAGGCTGATTCAGAAACGCCGCTATCTGATCCCGCTTGCCCCCAAATATACGATCGAATTAGATGTGTTTGAGGGAGATCTCGCACCACTGCTGCTCGCCGAAGTAGAATTTGAAACAGAGGAAGAGGCAAATAACTTCACTCCGCCGGAATGGTTCGGAGAGGATGTCACATTCTCCGGCAAATACCACAACAGTCAGTTAAGTAAACTTCCGTAACCTAAAATGGGTGTGGCAAAACAGCCACACCCATTTTGATTTTTAAATTTTCCCGCTGTCTTTCAGCAGTCCATACAGTGTCGGTGTAAAATGAAACTCCTCCATCATATGTTCCACCTCTGTGAGGTAATTTTGTTTTACCGCACGCGGCACGATCTTCTTCTGTACTGCACGGATCAGGATATTCTTTGGCGTATGCGCAAAATCAACAAACTCTAAAAGCTGAGTTTTGTATCCACACACCTCCAGCAGATTCGCACGTATCGCATCTGTCGCAAGCGCGGAAAAACGCTCTTTTATAATGCCATAGCGCGTCAGTAATGAAAACTGCTCCGTCTTTATCTGTCCGTTCAACTCATGCTGACAGCACGGTACGGAAAAAATCATCTTTGCATCCCACTGAACCGCATTATAAAGCGCATAATCCGTCGCCGTATCACAGGCATGCAGTGTCACTACCATGTCTACCGGAAACGGTGTCTGATAGCCGTTGATGTCCCCCAGTTCAAAATGCAGATTGTGATAGCCATATTTCTCCGCCGCAAGATTGCAGTTTTTGATCACGTCCTCTTTCAGATCAAGTCCTACGATCTGCACGTTCATTTTTTTGATCTCCGCAAAATAATAATACAGGATAAAAGTCAGGTAAGACTTTCCGCAGCCGAAATCAATGATATTTAAGTGATCATACGGATAATCCCGCACTCCGTCCTCGATGATTTCAAGGAAACGGTTGATCTGCCGGAACTTATCGTACATAGTGCGGACTACTTTTCCGTCTGCCGTAAAAACTCCCATATCAACCAGCGGTGGGATCACGGTTCCCTCTTCCAACAGATATTTCTTTTTACGGTTATGGGATTCCTGCACTTTTGCTGCACCCTCTGCCTGCTTTTTGCAGCGGTAAGTCACTTTTCCTTTTTTTGAGATCAAAAGCATATATTCACTGGTTCCATCCCAGGCATTTAACTGTAAAAATTCACTGCCGACACGCCCTGACAGATAATCTAAAAGTCCATCCGGTTCTATCTTTTCATGAAAAACCTGTTTCTGCGTATAAGCGGCTGCCTGGTAACCGGACGATTTTTTTCAATCTCGATCTTGCGGTATTTTGCAGCTTTGTCAGAGGGTTTGCTGACGATCACCTTGTAAATCTCCTGCTGCGTGATCTGTTGTAATTTTGATTTTAATTCTTCTGAAACCATGTAATCTCCATTTTTGTACACTAATCTTCAACAAATAGCCGTGTGAAAAACAAACTCACAGTCTTATTTTCCACACAGATTATCTGAGACGTGTGCTCTCAAAACGCTGTCTGGTACGGATACACTGTTTGAGCTGCTCATAACGGTCATCGAGATCTCCTTCCGGGATCACAACGTCTAAAACAACTGCCATATTGTTGATCATTTTATCTGTAATGATATCGCGCATAGATGTCAGGATATTATACTTTTCCTCAAAGGAAACCGCATCCAAAAACTCCATAAGTTTCGGTTCTACCTGCTCTTCTGTATCAGATGAAGCACCTTTACTTTCCTGCGCTCCGACATCTCCTGACACAGCTTTGTTGCTCTGTACACTGATATCTCCTGACACGCGCTCATTCTCCCGTACGCTGGTATCTGCATTTCTTCCGTTCTGATTCTGTAGAATCGTCCGCCCTGTACTATGTCCAACACTATATCTTTGTGTCATGTCTGCAGACCGCTTACTGCCAGTCTGTGCTGCCTGCACATCCTCTTTCTTCTCCCGCTCCACCAGCTCAAACCGGTATTTCTGCGTCACCTCCGGATATTTTTCGTGATCCACTTCACTGGTAAACATGGTGAGTGGTCTTGCATACACGCCAAAATCTCCATATAACGCCTGGTAGATCACCAGTTTTTCTCCTGTTTCAGAATGTGTCGCAATTGCTACGATCTGATATAATTTATTTTTAAAATGGCGGTAGATCTCGCCACTTACCGGTATTCTTTCTGCCATACTGTTGCTGTCCTTTCTTTCAACTTATGCCGTATGTACTTCTGTCAATCCCGCAATTTCGTCCGGCAGTTCAAAACGGTTTAACATCTCCACTCCCTCTGCCACAAAATCGCGCTCAAAACTCAGGTTTGCCTGATATCCCATGATCATCAGATCATTGACCTGATCCATCAGGGAACATTCGTCCTCACACTCCCCGTGTACTTTTTTCGGCGGCTCCCCTGTTTTTTCATAAAACTGTTCCCGCAGTTCGTCCTTCTGATTTTCATTGACGTTCGAATCTGCACGGTTTAAAATAGTATCTTTTCCGGGATTTGAAACAGGGCGCGCTGCCTGCGTGGGCTTTGCCGTATTCGATGCAGCCGTGCCATACTTCTGCTGCAGCCTCTGTTTTAATTCCTGCTGTCTTGCAGATAAATCCCTCTGCATCGCATTTACCGCATCCGCCAGAACATCCGGTCTTCCTGCATGACCACCATAAGAAACCTGTGTCTGTGGTACATTTTTTCTTCCTCCGCCGGGCTGATTCGGCACAGCCGCTTTCTTTTGTTTTCCTTCTTTTTTCTTTTTATCACTGTAAATCCCTGCTGCAATGCCAATAATTATCACAATCAGACCAAACAAATCATCCATAACTCTTCATGCTCCTCTCCTCTTTAACTTTGTAAAAATGTTATATATACAAAGTTCACTATTCGTATTATAATATTTTAATATACGTTTCTCAACAAAATTTTACTCTTTGGAGGATATATGTTACCAAAAAAATTAAAGCGGCTCTCTGACATGCAGTTGATCGCACTTGGTTTTCTTCTGCTTATCTTAGGCGGAACATGTCTTTTGATGCTTCCCTGCTCTTCCCGCACCGGCGAATTTACCCCTTTTATCACAGCACTTTTTACAGCAACAAGTGCCACCTGCGTCACCGGTCTTATTCTGGTCGATACCTATACACACTGGTCCTTCTTTGGACAGCTTGTATTATTACTTTTAATCCAGATCGGCGGTCTTGGCTTTATTACCATCGGAACTGCTGTTTCCCTGGTGCTGCGCAGGAAAATCGGTCTCAAAGAACGCGGCTGGATCAAGGAAAGTTTCAATGTATTAGATATCGGCGGCGTAGTACGGCTGATCAAACGTGTATTAAAGGGAACCGTACTATTTGAAGGAATCGGTGCACTGCTGTTATTTACCCGCTTTTATCCTGAAATGGGTTTTTTTAACGGACTTTATTACAGCATCTTTCATTCCATATCTGCGTTTTGCAATGCGGGTTTCGACATCATGGGAAAATACAAACCATATTCCTCTTTTACTGCCTATTATGACGATCCAATCGTAAGCTTTACGCTGTCTGCATTAATTCTGATCGGCGGCATCGGATTTATCGTCTGGAGTGATATCATTGACCACAAATGGCACTTTAAAAAATATGCCCTGCAGACAAAAATGGTCTTGAGTTTTTCGGCAGTTCTGGTATTTGGCGGAGCTTTACTGTTTTATTTGCTGGAACGAAATAATCTTTACGCCGATATGAGCACGACAGGCATCATCTGCAGTTCTTTTTTCAGTGTGATTACACCAAGAACTGCCGGTTTTAATACACTTGATATTGGCTCTCTCACAGAGGGTGGCAAACTGCTTACCATTATCCTGATGTTCATCGGAGGCGGTTCCGGTTCCACGGCGGGCGGCGTCAAAATGGCAACCATTTTCGTTCTGCTCCTGCATCTGCGCTCCACGCTCTTAAGAACGACCGGAACAAATATTTTTGGCCGCAGGATCGAAGACGACACGATCACAAAAGCTACAGCCCTGCTGTGTACCTACCTGTTTGCCGGACTTGCCGCAACCCTCGCAATCTGCGGCATGCAGGGTTTTCCGCTCGGAGATACGCTTTTTGAAGTCATATCCGCAATCTGTACTGCCGGAATGACAACCGGACTGACCGGACAGCTTAATTTTATCTCGCGGCTTATCATTATTTTTCTGATGTATATCGGTCGTTTGGGAAGCCTTTCCTTTGCACTTTCCTTTACCGATCACAAAAAACTGACACATATCATGCAGCCGGTAGAACGCATCAACATCGGCTGAGAAAGGAATTTACTTATGAAATCAATTTTAATTATCGGACTCGGACGTTTCGGCACCCATTTATGTCAGGATCTTGCCAAACTTGACAATGAGATTATGATCGTTGACAAAGACGAAGCAAGCTTAGAAGACCTTCTTCCCCTTGTGGTCAGCGCCAAGATTGGCGACTGCACCAACGAAAAAGTATTAAAAAGTCTTGGTGTCGGAAACTTTGATTACTGTTTTGTCTGTATTGGTGAAAATTTTCAGAGCAGTCTTGAGATCACAAGCCTGTTAAAAGATCTTGGAGCAAAATATGTTGTCAGCAAGGCCAACCGTGATATCCACGCAAAGTTCCTGCTGCGCAACGGCGCGGACGAAGTTATTTATCCAGACCGTGATATTGCAGAAAAAGTTGCAGTCCGTTTTTCTGCAAATCAGGTCTTTGACTATGTGGAACTCGGAAATAATTTTTCCATTTACGAAATTGCCCCTCTGCCGGAATGGATCGGTCATTCGATCAGGGAGATCAATGTCCGCGTCAAATATAATGCAAATATCATCGGCATCAAAGCTGAAAACGGCATGGAACTGATGCCGAATGCAGAGTATGTGTTCCGTAGAGAAGAACATCTGATGATCATCGGGCATAAGCGGGACATGGAAAAGATTTTGAAGAAATTATAAGTGCATTTCTTTTTCATAAATGTCTGCTGCCTCTTCTAACAGTTTTCGGATTTCAAGATGCTGCGGGCACTGTGCCTCGCATTTTCCGCATTTGATGCAGTCTCCGGCTTTACCGCTTCCGTCGATCTGCCAGCGGTAAGACCCCCGCGTCACATCCGTCACTCCAAACTGTACGCCCATGTTGTAGACTCCAAAAATATCCGGGATACGGATCTTTTTCGGACATCCCTCCACACAGTAACGGCAGTTGGTACAAGGAATCGTTGGAAGTTTTTCGAGTTCTTCCACCACCTTTCCAATTGCCTGCTGCTCTTTATCCGTGAGCGGCTGAAAATCTTTCATATAAGCCGTATTGTCCTGTAACTGCTTTAGATCCGACATCCCGCTTAACACCAAAATTACATTGGGCAGTGATGCCGCATACCGGACCGCATAAGATGCATAGGAAGCATTTTCATCCAGCGCACTTAAGATCCTCGCCGGCTCTCCGACCATATTTGCTAACGTACCGCCCTTGACAGGCTCCATCACGATCACAGGTACTCCATGCTTTTCTGCCACCTCATAACATTTGCGTGACTGCACGTTCTCAGACTCCCAGTCATAATAATTGATCTGAAGCTGCACAAACTCCATCTCCGGATGATTTGTCAGAATCTCATCCAACACATCTGCCTTATCGTGGAAAGAAAATCCGATATGCCGGATCTTTCCCTCCGCTTTCATGCTCTGTAGAAACTGAAATCCGCCTAAGTTCTCTGCCTCTTTGACCCGGTCTTTATTCATGGCATGTAAAAGATAAAAGTCAAAATACTCTACCTGGCATTTTTTTAATTGTTCCTCGAAATACTTTCCGTAGTCAGCGTACTCTTTGACCAGCCATACCGGCATCTTGCTCGCAAGGAAAAAACGATCCCTCGCATACCGTTGTACCAGACAGCGTCCGACTGCTTCCTCGGATCTGCCATTGTGATATGGATATGCGGTGTCAAAGTACTTAAATCCCTGTTCGATGTAGGAATCGATCATCTCGCAGAACGCTGCGTCGTTGATATTTTCTGTGCTGCCGTCGGCTACCGGGAGACGCATGCAGCCGAATCCCAGTTTCTTTGGCATTTCTTTGGTTAACTCGCTCATTTGTGTGTGCCCCTTTCTTTTGGGTTGTTATAATAGGATAATAAAGCCTTGGGCGAAACTCTTTTTCAGGTTGTGGTGGTCGTTGTGTGGCGGGCACCTGTTTAACGAAGGCACGCCGCACAACGACGCTACGTTCTTGAGAGTTTCGCGTTGGCAAACCTTTCTTTTTATTATAGCAACCCAAAGGAAAGCTGTATAGTATTCTTTTTCATGCAGGTACATAGGCGATCGGCACACCGCACCAGCCGGCAACCCCAGCCACCCCACTCCCACAAAAAAAGCAGAGCCACCCATGCCCTGCTTTTTCATTCCCGCACCTTAACTCTGGTACACCTCAATAAAGTTCTTCACAACCTCCACCAGCTTTTCATATCCCATGGAAGTCGTATCCAGACAGAAATCATAGTTTCTCGCATCATACCAGTCCTTCCCGGTATAATATTTATAATAATCCGCACGGTGCTTATCGATCTTTTCGATCTTATTCTCCGCATCCCGCCCGGTGATTCCGTCATGCTCCATTACACGGACGATACAATCTTCCTTCGGTGCAAAGAAAAACAGACGGAGCACATTCGGATCATCCTTTAACACATAATCCGCACATCTTCCGATAATGATACAGGACTCTTCCTCCGCCAGTTCACGGATCACTTTTGCCTGATAATTAAACAGGTTGTCATCCGATACAAAATCTGCGCTCTCCGGCGGAATCACACCGCCCTTATACGGATTTTTGCGTGCAATACGAAACAAAGGTGATTTCTTTAATTTTTCATCGGTCTGTCCGAAAAGCGCCTCATTGATGCCGCTGTCATCGGATGCCATTCTTAAAATCTCTCTGTCGTAGCAATTAATTCCAAGTTCTTCTGCGAGCAGCTTACCCAGCGTACGTCCGCCGCTGCCGTAACTTCTTGCGATTGTAATCACTGTTTTTTTCATTGCTGCATCCCCCTATTCTCCAAGATATGCTTTCTTGATCGATTCGTTATTCATCATTTCCTTTGCATCACCGGAGAGAACGATATTGCCGGTCTCCAGTACATATGCACGGTCAGCAATGGATAACGCTTTCTTTGCATTCTGCTCTACTAAAAGAACCGTTGTTCCGCCGGCAGAAATATCACGGATAATGTGGAAAATCTCCTCCACGAGGATCGGAGAAAGTCCCATGGACGGCTCATCCATCAGGATGATTTTCGGCTTTGACATCAGCGCACGACCCATGGCAAGCATCTGCTGCTCACCACCGCTTAAGGTTCCTGCAAGCTGGTTTTTACGCTCTTCCAGTCGTGGGAAACTCTCATATACTTTCGCTAAAGTCTCTGCGATCTCCTGTTTATCTTTTCTGGTGTATGCACCCAGTTTTAAGTTCTCATATACGGATAACTCTGCAAATACACGACGTCCCTCCGGCACATGCGCCATTCCCATGGATACGATCTTGTGTCCCGGAATCTTTGAGATATCACATCCCTCAAAAATGATCTCACCTGCTGCCGGGCTTAACATACCTGTAATCGTCTGTAATGTTGTTGTCTTTCCGGCGCCGTTTGCACCGATCAGCGCAATGACTTCTCCCTCATTGACCTCAAAGGAGATTCCCTTGATTGCCTGGATCACGCCATAGTATACTTCCAGATTCTTTACTTCAAGCATTGCCATAACTTAAAACCTCCTTTCCTATTCTCCTAAGTATGCCTTGATAACCTGTGGATCATTCAGGACTTCTGTCGTTTTACCCTCTGCTAAAACCTGCCCGAAGTTTAACACGGTAAGTTTCTCACAGATACCGGATACCAGTTTCATATCATGCTCGATCAGAAGCACTGTCATGTCAAACTCATCTCTCACAAAATGAATTGTCTCCATCAGCTCTTTTGTCTCGTTCGGGTTCATACCGGCAGCCGGCTCATCTAAGAGCAGAAGCTTTGGATTTGTCGCAAGCGCTCTCGCGATCTCAAGTTTTCTCTGTTTACCATAAGGAAGGTTGGATGCAAGAAAATCTGCTTCCTTCTCAAGGTCAAAGACTTTTAAAAGTTCCATTGCCTTCTCATTCATCTCTTTTTCTGCCTTATGGTACTTCGGCAGACGCAAAATTCCGGTCAGTGTGGAATAAGTGATCTGATTGTGCAGACCGATTTTTACATTATCAAGTACGGACTGGTCTTTAAACAGACGGATATTCTGGAATGTACGGGCAATCCCTGCTTTGTTGATATCGATCGTCTTTTTCCCTGTGATATCCACTCCATCTAACGTAATTGATCCGTCATTCGGTGTATATACACCGGTGAGCATATTAAATACGGTCGTTTTTCCGGCACCGTTTGGCCCGATCAGTCCGTATAACTGTCCTTTTTCAATCGAAATATGAAATCCGTCTACTGCACGCAGACCGCCAAAGGAGATACCAAGATTTTTTACTTCCAATAAACTCATGTTACTGTACTCCTTTCTTTGTGTTCTTTTTCAGTTTTGCAGCTACACGCTGTCTGAACTCAATACATTTCGGTGCCCAGTTAAAGAGCATCATTGCGATCAGTACGATGGAATAAATCAGCATACGATAATCGGAGAGTCCACGCAGTACCTCCGGCAGCAATGTCAGGATCACAGCCGCAATGATCGAACCGCGGAAGCTTCCCATACCACCTAATACAACAAATACAAGGATCATGATCGACATATTGTAACCAAAGTTTGCAGGTGTCGCTGTAACAGTAGACAGATTGTGCGCATATAAAACACCGCCTGCTCCCGCGATCGCTGCAGAGATCGTAAATGCCATCAATTTAAATTTTGTAATGTTAATACCAACCGATTCAGCTGCAATACGGTTATCACGGATCGCCATGATGGCACGTCCGCTTCTGGAATTTACCAGATGATATACAATGAAAAGACAGATCAGAATCATAATTACGCCGGCGGTAAAGCTGGATAAGTGCGGAATCTTTGCAATTCCTTTTGCACCATTGATCAGCCACTCTCCCTCATCAGAAAGTTTGATTGCATTTCCGTTTGAAATTGCAAAATGAAAACCGTCCGTATCTTTTGCAATGTAAAGCACATTGATCACGTTTTTGATAATCTCACCAAACGCCAGTGTTACAATGGCAAGATAGTCACCTCTTAAACGCAGTACCGGTATACCGATCAGAAATCCGAAAAACGCTGCTGCCGCTGTTCCGATGATCAAAACGGTGATGAATAAAATGATCTGGTTTGGGATCACATTCTGTAAAAGTTTTGTTGCAAATGCACTTGAAAAAGCACCGACACACATAAATCCTGCATGTCCGATACTGAGTTCCCCTAAATAACCCACGCACAGATTTAATCCGATCGCAACAATGGAATAAGTGCACATCGGCACTAAAAGTCCTTGCATCAGGGAGGACAACACTCCGGCTGCAATCAGTATCTGGACGATGAGATAGGCCACAATTACCATCGCAAAGGTAATCAGATGGTCTAATGTACTTTTTTTCATTGATTTTACATTTAATTTTGACATATCATTACTCCAATCTGACCTTATACTTTTTCGTGGATCTGTTTTCCAAGAATACCGGTCGGTTTTACAAGCAGTACAATGATCAGCACTGCAAACACGATTGCATCTGACAACTGGGACGAAATATAAGCACGTCCTAAGATCTCAATGATACCAAGCAGGATACCACCAATCAGTGCTCCCGGAATAGAACCGATTCCTCCGAATACCGCTGCGGTAAATGCTTTGATACCAGGCATGGAACCTGTATAAGGAGTCAGTGTAGGATATGCGGAGCAGAACAGCACACCTGCGATTGCCGCAAGCCCGGAGCCAATTGCAAAGGTCAGTGAAATTGTTGCATTGACATTCACACCCATCAGCTGTGCTGCATCTTTATCCTCAGAAACAGCAAGCATCGCCTGTCCGGCTTTTGTTTTTTTGATAAAAATCATCAGACCAGCCATGATGATGACACAGGCAAGAACCGTCACGATCGTGGTTCCTGAGATTGTAAGACTTCCACCTGCAAGTTTTAAGGACGGCAGTGTTACAACATTTGTAAAGGACTTTGTGTCTGCACCGAATAATAACAGTGCGGCATTCTGTAAAAAGTAGCTGACACCGATCGCTGTAATCAATACGGCAAGCGGGGTAGCACGTCTGAGTGGTTTGTAAGCAATTTTTTCGATGACGATACCAAGAACCGTACATACAATAACAGACAGAACAACTGCCACAAGTGGCGGCCATCCCTGACCGTTCATGGCAAGAAATACCACATAACAGCCGATCATGATAACATCCCCATGTGCAAAGTTTAACATCTTTGCGATACCGTATACCATGGTATATCCCAGTGCAATGATCGCATAGACGCTTCCAAGACTGATACCATTGATCAGGTAAGATAAGAAATTCATAACAATCCTCCATTCTTACTTTATAACGTTAATACATTGATTTTTTTATTATACCATTTGAAATACTTGTATACAATCTTTTTGTTTCAAAAAACGCCACAATGTGACGTTTAAAAATATTCTGTCATAAGTATAAAAGGGGCTGACTGCGACAGCTTCGTCTGCAAACAACCCCTTTCTTTCCTTATAAAATAACTATTTATTTTTTATTTCATTTACATTGCTGCGTAAGCACCATCTTTGATCACTACTGCCTTAGGAGCCTTGCTGACCTCTCCGGTTGCCTGCCATGTCATTCCCTCACCTGTCAATCCATCTACAGAGATCGATGTCATTGCTCCGGTTAATGCAGTGCCCAGATCAGAAGCACTCATATCCGGTGTTGCACCTGCCTGCTCGATAGCTGCTTTGATAACATAGATTGCATCGTAAGCATCTGCTGCGAACTGGTTTGGAACATCGCCATATTTCTCTTTGTATGTGGAAACAAATGCTTTTGTTTTCTCATCATCTGCATCTGCAGCGAATGGAGTTAATAACATAACACCTTCCGCTAAAGATGTATCAAAGTTCTCAACGCCAAGGATTCCGTCCATACCATCAACACCGAAGAAAGCCGGCTCATAACCCATACCGTTTGCCTGGGTTAAAATGATAGATGCCTCTGTATAGTAAATCGGTAAGAATACTAAGTCAGCGCCTGCAGACTGCGCTTTCTGAAGCTGTGTGGAAAAATCTGTCTTGGAATCTGCTGTAAACGCTTCCTCAGCTACAACCTCAAGTCCTTTATTCTGTGCCTCTTCCACGAAAGTAGCTTCGATACCGGAAGAATATACGCTCGAACTGTCATAGATGACTGCAACTTTTGTTCCTAAATTGTTGTCTGCAATGTACTGTGCAGAAGCTGTACCCTGGTTCGGGTCTGTAAAGCATGCCTGGAATACATTATCGTTTGTGATAACATCTGTGGATGATGCGGATGGTGTAATCTCAAACATACCATCTTCTGCTGTCTTGTCTGCAACTGCTACACAAGGTGTTGTTGTAACAGTTCCCATTAAGATCTGCATACCCCAGTCTTTTAATGAATTATATGCATTGACGGATTTCTCTGCATCGTTCTGATCATCCTCTGCTTTGAATGCAAGCTGATATCCGTTTGCACCGCCAGCTGCATTGATCTCATCCACTGCCATCTGTGCTGCATTCATAACTGCGTTTCCGTAAATTGCTGCATCACCGGTTGTCGGTCCGATGCTTCCGATCTTAAATACAGAACCGTCTGCTGCACTATCGTCTGCTGCACTGTCGTCTGATGCGCTGCTGTCTGCTCCTGCAGATGCATTGCCTGTTGATGTGTTTCCTGCTGAACTGCCACAGCCTGCCAGACAACTTACTGCCAGTGCTGCTGTTAAAAACATACTTACCGCTTTTTTCATAATAGCCTCCATTCCTGCCCATTTTTCAGGGCATCACAAGTTTGTGTTCAAACACAAATCTTGTGTGTGAAAAATGTAATTTTTCACACTTTTTCCTCCATTCATCTTCCGCACCTTATATTGTCATGATATTTCATACATTTGCGAAAGCTCTGAAACTTGTTGTTGCAATAATAGCAAAAATATACACTTTGCACAATATTCAGATTCACCTAAATTCTTGATGGATTTTAATCATAATTATACAAAGTGACATGTTTCATAACTTTTAGTTATGTATAGCATGAATCATACGAATAAAAACATCCATATCCTCTTTTAACCCTGCTGCTTCGATGCTGTCTGCATAGCGGTCCGTAAAATTTTCTTTCAGATAATCCGAAAGGAACTGATTGCGCTGTCCATTTTCCATATCAGCAAGTGTATCTTTCTCTTCACGAATCAAATAAAATGCAAGTGCAAAAAAATCCGGTGCTTCCCATGCCGCAGCATCCTTTAACACTGCCTGTATGTTTTCCAGCTCGCTGCGCAGCATAAGTGTGCTGATCTTTGCATCCGGCATTCCAAGCTCCGATGATGCCGTCTTTAAACACTTTACCGTTGAACCGTAATCCGGATCGTCCTCCCGGATCGAACATATGTGATAAACATGATCTAAATCCACGATCAAAGAATCCAGGCTTTTTTTTACATCCCGTTCCGGTTCCTCCGTCATTTCATCCAGTAAAAGTTCTATCTTACGCTGTGCACGTTCTAAATGTTCCCTTGATGTTTTATAGCCTTCCTGAAGACTTTCTCCTGACCTCTGTGCCTCAGTTATTATTTTTGCCAGTTCACCGGCAGCTCCCTTTTCCATCCCGGCACCAGTCAGTTTCCCCTTCCATTCCTTTTCCCTGCTGCGCTGTTCCTTTTGTTTCTTTTTCTGCTCACTATCCCCAAATAGCAATTTTCTCTCCCCCTTCAAACTCCCGCCTGGTTTTAACACAGTAATCTTTGTCTGCGCCGGTGGTCTCCTGCCAGTCAGTGTAACAGGAAATATCCTGCCACAAGAATTATTCCAAGCACTAAAATGGCAACCGGTATAAACGTGATAAATGCTGCGATGATCATTGCAGGAATATCCCCCTTTTCCAGTTCCGGACGTTCCATCTCCTCATACGGCTCCCCCGCTTCTTTTCTGCGTTCTTCCTCGGCAGCATCACTGCCCTCATGCAGTTTTTTCATTGCTCCATCTATTTTTCTCTGAAATAACATAAAACTCTCCATTTCTTACTTATAAAATAAGAGCTCACTCTCACTAAAAACACTACGTTTCCAGTTTAAGCCAGCTCTTATCATCTGTCAATTTGTATCTATTTTTATTTTTTGCTGCTGTTCACATCTATAGTGCAGACAATAACTATTTTTCTTCCGGCACACCTAATTTATGATGACATGCCACGAAATGTCCCGGTTCTACCTCTTCGAACTGCGGAGTCACATTCTTGCAGATCTCTGTGCAGTAACGACATCTCGTATGGAACTTACATCCCTTCGGCGGGTTGATCGGGCTTGGGATATCTCCCTCAAGAATGATCGTCTCTTTCCTGCCATCCACATCCGTTGTAGGGATCGCAGAAAGTAATGCCTCTGTATATGGATGGTACGGATGTGCAAACAGATGCTCCGTATCCGAAAGTTCCATCATATTTCCCAGATACATTACACCGATTCTGTCACTGATGTATTTGATAACAGAAAGGTCATGGGAAATGAACAGATAGGTTAAATTATTCTGCTCTTTTAAGTCTAACAGAAGGTTAATGATCTGTGACTGAATGGAAACATCCAGTGCAGATACCGCCTCATCACAGACAACAAACTTCGGATGTACTGCAAGAGAACGCGCAATACCGATTCGCTGTCTCTGTCCACCGGAGAACTGATGCGGATAACGGTGGATAAAATAGGAAGCAAGTCCACACTTCTCCATGATCTCCATGATATAATCCTGCATCTTCGGATCACCTTTTTTGAAGATATTGTGAGCCATCAATCCCTCTCCAATGATCTGACCTACGGTCATACGCGGATTTAAGGATGAATATGGATCCTGGAAAATAAGCTGTAAATCACGGCGCAGATAACGCATCTCTGCATCTGTTAAGTTTGCGAGATTGATACCATCGTCCTTCTGTGCCTCATATTTTTCAAATGCTTCATCCTTTTTGCAGTCGTCACGGATCTTATCGATCTCTGCTAACTCGGCCTGTACTTTCTTCTGAAGCTCCGGAATCTTTTTCTTTACTTCCTCGGCTTTCGCAGATTTTCCGTTCTTCTCAAACTCGTCTGCCTGTGCATTGATCCTGCGGATCTCTTTCATGGCAAGATACTCTGCGAGATAATGACGGCCTGCCTCTGCAAGTGCAGCCTCATCTAACGTATAAAGTCCACCAATCAGAGCTGTGATATCCAAAAGATCGTTGTCTGCCTCGCTCTCCATCTCGGCAAGGTGCTGTCCGGCTACCTTCTTAGCAATCTTTTCTTCCTCAGTGCCCTCCGGCATTTTTGCATAGTCAGCCTCTAATTTTTTTACTTTACCTAAAAGTTCCTCGCATTTTTTCTTTTTATCCGGAAGATTCTTAAAGATCTCCTCAACATATTTTAAATCAAAATCTTCAACGGTACGTCCGTAATATACGGTGCGTCCGCCGGTCTGACGGTAAAGCTGTAACAGCGTACGTCCGAATGTGGATTTTCCACATCCACTCTCACCTACCAGACCAAATGTCTCGCCTTCGTAAATATTTAAACTGATTCCATCATTTGCCTTTACAAATGACTGTGGTTTTCCCATCTTCTTTTTTCCGATCGGGAAATACTGTTTTAAATTCGAAACGCGCAGTAATACCTTGTTCTCGTCACTCATTAGTTTCTTTCCCCTTTCTTCGGATAAAAGCAGCGTACCATATGTCCCGGTTCTACCTCATTCAGTTCCGGTTCCATCTCACGGCACTTGTCCGTTGCATATTTACAGCGCGGTGCAAATTTACATCCCTTCGGAAGGTCCAGCGGATGCGGTACGGCACCCGGAATCGCCTCTAAGCGGATTCCGGTCGGTGTATCAAGACGCGGGATAGAGTAAAGCAGTCCTTCCGTATACGGATGCAGGTAGGAGTTATCCCCAAAAATGCTGCGCACCGGAGCTTTTTCCACAACCTGACCACAGTACATAACAGCGACATCGTCTGCCATCTCGTTGATAACACCAAGATCATGTGTGATAAAGAGAATGGATGTTCCTTTCTCTTTCTTTAAATCATTCATTAATTTTAAGATCTGCGCCTGGATCGTTACATCAAGTGCAGTCGTCGGCTCATCGGCGATCAACAGTTTCGGTCGGCAGGCAAGTGCCATGGCGATCATGACACGCTGGCGCATACCACCGGAAAGCTGATGCGGATACTGTTTTGCAACTGCCTCCGGGTTCGGGATACGGACATCCTTTAACATCTCAACCACTTTCACAGCTGCCTCTTTTTTATTCATTCCCTGATGAATGATAAAAGGCTCGGAGAGCTGACGCTCCACGGTAAAAATCGGGTTTAAGCTGGTCATCGGCTCCTGGAAGATAACAGAGATCTCATTTCCACGGATCTTACACATATCTTTTACCGATACGTCTGCAAGATTTTTACCGTCAAAAATAATCTCACCGCTGTCAATATAACCGTTGCCGTCTAATAATTTTAAAATACTCATGGCGGAAACGCTCTTACCGCTTCCACTCTCACCTACAACACCAAGTGTCTTTCCCGGTTCTACCGAGTAAGAAACACCGTTTACTGCCTTTACAATACCCTTTTTCGTTTTAAAGAAGGTATGCAGGTCATGAATCTCTAATAAAGCCATTTTGTGTTTCCTCCTTTAACGCTCATTTGATTTCGGGTCGATGGCATCACGCAGACCGTCGCCGACCATATTGATACAGATTACGCAGATACCTAACATGATGGCAGGGAATACCCATCTCCACCAGTAGTTCTGGATAACAACGGAACTTACGCAGCCGTTCAACATATTTCCCCAGGTAGGACGCGGCAGTTTTACACCGAATCCTAAGAAGGACAACGTAGACTCTGTCAGCATACAATATGCAAAATCAAGCGTTGCGGATACGATGATAACCGAAATAACATTCGGGATAATATGCTTAAATACGATCACGGAACGTTTTACACCCATCGCATTTGCGGCGGTTACAAACTCCTGCTCACGCTCGGCAAGCACCTGTGCACGGACAAGTCTTGCAAGGCTCGGCCAGCTTAATATACCGAGGATCACCATGATCAGGGCAATCCTTGCGCTCTCTGTCATACTGTTTCCGATAATAGATGTTAAGATCATCGCCATCGGCAGGAACGGAAGACATGCAACGATCTCTGTGATACGCTGTAACACGATATCTACCCAGCCTCCGAAGAAACCGGACACACCACCGACGATGATACCGATGATCGTGGAAATGATAACAGAGATCGCACCGATCGTCATGGTCATACGTCCACCGTTTAAGATACGCGTGAATACGTCACGTCCAAGTTCATCGCTTCCGAACAGATAACCTTTTAATCCCCAGGTCACAATATCCCCGGATTTTGTCACTGCATAGTTCTGATAAGTACCGCCGTAGATGGCAGTAACATCTTTTGCTTTCTTTGGAACGTCTGTCTGGTGTTTTGCATTGCTTCCCCAGGAGTAAACAGTTCCTTTATCTGTCAGTGTTGTAATATGATATCTTCCGGCAAACATGGAAACGATCTCTCCATCCATTTCCGGAATCTCTTTCTCACTCTTGTTAGCTTTTCCCCAAATACGGAGAGAACCATCCTCCATCAGTGCAACACAGGCATCGGATGTTGTCACAATATCTTTTGCTTTTCCAAGATCTTCCGGGATATTGGAAATATCGGATTTCTGACTTCCTAAATGCCGGATCTCACCATCATCTGTGAGTGCCATTAAAGTTGTATTGGCAACAGAGATCTTTGCAATGTGGCTGTTACCGTTTCTTCTTGTCAGGCGCACATCATTTAAGTTTTCATTTCCCCATGCGATTACTTCGCCGCCTTCCGTTAACACATAGGAAATCTGATAACCGGCTGCGATCTGTTTGATCTTTTCATGTTTTACTTCCATCGGAATCTGACACTGTCCCATACGGTCACTACCCCAGATGAAAAGCTCTCCATCTTCATTGAGTGCCATAACATGGTCAAATCCTGCAGATACAGATACCACTTTTCCCATTTCTTTCTGCTTTGGCATCTTCTTTGCAATGTCGATCTTGTTACTGATCTTGGTGTAACCCCAGACATAGACTTTTCCGTCATTGTCAACGCCCACGCTGAATGTTGCACCCGTGGAAATCTCTTTTACATTTCCTTTTAAACCATCCGGCACTTTCATCATATTCAGTCCCGGAGCGACATTGATCTGTGTCTCTTCTTTTTCACTTAAGTCGATCGGGTTAAAGACCGGTCCGATCAGTACGATCAGGAAAATAACCAAAAATACGATCAGGCCGCCAAACGCAAGTCTGTTTGAGGTAAAATTCCTCACAACCGTACGGAGCGGACTCTGAAGCGCTTCTTCCTGTAATACATCGAGTTCTTTATCCCTTTTTCCAAAAAGGTGTTTGAGCATCTTCATGTTTTTCGTTCCTCCTACTTATCAATGCGTACACGCGGATCTACCAGACCGTAGCTTAAGTCTGTGATCAGGTTGCTGAGCAGTGTGATGATACAGTAGAGCATGTTGACTGCCAATGCCATATCATAATCCTGATTCATCAGTCCGACATAATACATTTTACCGATACCATTCAACTGGAAAATCTGCTCGATAACGATCGAACCCATGAAAATACTCATGAACCAGCTGATGATCAGTGTGATGACCGGAAGAAGTGCATTTCTCCATGCGTGGGAATAAATAACAACCTTTTCCTTCAAACCTTTTGCTCTTGCAGTACGGATATAATCCATACGAAGTGCGTCGATCATTGCCGCACGGACATAACGTGTCATACTTCCTAACGCTGCAACCGTCATAACGATGACCGGAAGTGCCAGATAGTGGAGACGGTCAAGCACGAATGCCACTCCTGTTCCCTGGAAGTTCGGCGTATTCATGCCACTGATCGGGAACCAGCCGAGTTTTACGGCAAAAACAAAAATAAATACCAGTGCAACTATATATTGAGGCATGCTGTAGCCGACAATCGTCAGTACCTGTACCGTATTGTCAAATTTAGAAAATTTTCTGACCGCACAGTGAATACCGAGCGGTATCGTGATCGCCAATGCGAGTATCGTGGATACGATATTGATCTGTATCGTGTTTAACAGTGGTGTAGAGAGACAGTCTTTCACATCTTTTTTGTAGAAGGAAGAATATCCAAGATCACCTTTTAACAAGTTTCCCATCCATTTTACATAGCGGACCGGAATCGGATCGTCTAATCCTAATTTTTCTCTCGCTTCCTGATAGCGGAGCTGGAATGTCTCATCGGAGACTTTACCTCTTAAGTTCTGCACCTGATTAAGAGCACGGTCACCAGGTACGTTATTAAACAGTACAAAAAGGATAATGGATACTACAAAGAATACCCCTATCATATATAAAATTCTTTTCCCAACGTACTTTAACATAATTTAACCAACCTTCATTTGATTTTTCTTCTTCGTTTCCTTAGGAACAAAATCCTGACATGCCCCTTTGATCCCATTCCAAAAGAAACGATCAAAGAATTTGCCGGAATATATACCGCATGGGCGCGGGACTTATGCCCCACGCCACATACCGGTAAAATTTCACATGGAATAAAATATTACATTGAAATGAAATATTCTAATCAGAATCAATTACTCCATGTTTGCATACAGAATTGCGTTTGTTGCATCCCAGTTGTATCCATCTTCTTCAAAATCATGTAATTTTGATGTGAAGAAGTCATGATAATCATTGGAGTACAGCGGAATCTCAGGAAGCTCATCATTCCAGTCAGCGATGAAATCGAACCATGCTTTTGCATAAGCCTCATCATCACCTTCTTCTGTATGATTCATGGCAAGTGCAAGATCATACAGTTTCTGTCCTTCTTCGCCCTCTAATGCGTTGGTGTTGTTAGAAGAGCCCGGCTCATACTGGAATGCAACATCATAAGGGTTACCGAAACCAGTTGCTAAGTTGAACATCTGATATGGGTTCTCCGTTGAGTTATCATAGTAATAGGTCAGTAAGTCTGTGAAAGTACCAACAGTCTGGTTGATCTTCATACCCGCTGCTTCTACATCCGGGTTCTGCTGTAAGGAAGTTACAAGCAGGTCAGATACAGAGTTATTCTCAGAAGAGAACCACTCGATGACTAACGGCATGTAAGTACCATCGTCTAATTTCTTATAACGGATTCCGGAACCTGAGTAATCAGAACCATCTTCGTTGTATACCCAGCCGCCATCCTCTAACTCTTTGACTGCAGAGTCAAGGCTGTATGTGTAAGAGTTTAATCCGTCTAATTCTTCTGCGTATTCCTCAGCCATCCACTGCTGTGTACCATAAGGTCCGCTTACAACCGTACCATGTCCACCGGTGAATGTCTGTGCAAATGTTACACGGTCAAGCAAGTAAGCCATTGCATGACGTACTTCTTTGAACTGGGTCGGTCCCTGATTACATTTGAGAGAAATCATTCCATAACCTGCGCGGCCATAGCTTAAGTAATTGAAGTTACCCTCTTCTACCATGTCAAGACCCTGCTCGATCTGATCACCGTCTGCTACCTGGTATAAGATATCAACAGCACCGGTCTTTAACTGATCCATCATAGTATCCTGTGGTGTATATTTTACGATAACAGTTTCGATATTTGCTGTCTGTCCCTCAAAGTTACCCGGGAAATTCGGGTTCTTTGTCAGTGTGTATGCATAAGAGTTCTCATCATAAGATGTGAACATGTAAGGACCGGAGCAGATATTGTAGTCATATCTTGCAGCCTGTACTTTGTCACCGATATACTCAGAAGTAAAGTTATCAGAGAATTTCACACCATCCTCTGTATCCTCTAAAGTAACATCTTCCGGCAGCCATAAGTCCATAGACTCCGGCTGGTTAGAGATCAAAGCCTGTCCATAGTAATATGGCATAAACTGTGCATCGATCGTTACAGAAAAAGTCTTGTCATCGATCAGATGAAGTCCTTCGAATGTATCGCTCTCACCATTTAAATATGCATCATATCCTTTTACATACTGAACAGTACTGTCTGTTAAGTTGCTTGCTTCGAGATCCGTAACCATCTCATTGCATCTTAACATGTATGTTAATAAGTAATCATCTGCATTGATATCAGAACCATCACTGAACTTTAAGCCGTCCTTGATCTTAACAGTGTAAGTTCTGCTTCCGTCCTCGTTATCTGTTACTTCCAGATTGTCAAGAACAGCCGGGTTCTCGATCCATTTACCTGTCTGGTCTTTGTCGATCGGAGCCATACCTGTAACTAATTTGAATGCATCGTAATCAGAAGCACCGTTTGCCCAGAATGGAGTAATATCTCCACTTGTCTCAGAACTCTCGCCTAAGATTACCTGTTTGTTGCTGTAAGTACCGTTAAAAGTACTCTCTGTGCCGTCTGCAGCTGCCTCTGTTCCCTCTACAGCAGCGTTGTCAGAAGAAGCGTTGTTTCCCGCATCAGCATTGCTGTTTCCTGAACCGCATCCTGCTACCATTCCGGTAGTCATGGCACCGATCAGAAAAAGAGAAATCAGTTTCTTTTTCATAATAGTTCCTCCTTATAGAAAATTGTTCTATATAAAAACGCCATGGCGTCTTTATAACATTATCGTTGTAGCACGTTATCGCACTAAAATATTTTTGTATAAGCAAAAAAAAGTGCCAACAGACCTCTTTGCCCGTTGCACTTTAAAAATATACAACTGTTTGTTCCCGACGAACAACACTTTTTTATTATACATGCGAGCCGTTTTTTGTCAATACTTTTTCTCATTTTCAGACATGTATAAATATAACGCTTTTTCTACTAATTTCCATTCTTTTGCATTATCATTCAAGAACCTTCCTAAATGTATGAATTTTTTTTCATTATTTTAATTATTGGGAATATTTATATTCCGTTATAGATTTCACCTTTTCCTGTTTCTTCTATATTATATGCATTTCACCGTTATGCTGCTTTCCATCTCTGTCTGCAGCTGTTATAATAGAGATACTTTGTAATCCCATTCATTTTTATTTATAAAGGAGACATCACCATGATCACACCGGAGGACATATTAAACCTTAATTTCTATAAAAAAGAAAAATTTACCGGCAGCTACAAAGGCATGCGCTACCTGATCCAGAAGGACCATGAGGAAGAGTCCGATCATGACATTTTCCGTGCCACTTACTGGCCGGGTCCCTATAACTTTGCAGTCACAGATGATTCCTTAAAAAGCTCTGCCACCTTTCCTTTTACAGAGGACGGAAAGCTCCAGGTCGTGGACTGGCTTAATGAGAACTGGGAAAAGGAAAAAGATCATTTTCAGTCTTTATTGCTTTAAAGGATTGACAGTACCCCGCTATAAACTTAAAATCTGATTAAAGGTGTTACTTTAGTCCTAACTTACACAGAATGAAAATAGTGTGAAAAATAAGATTTTTCACACGCAAGATTTGTGCTTACGCACAAACTTATGATGCCCTGAAAAACGGGCAGGAATGGAGAGATTTTATGGAGTATAACGAATCGTATTTCAAAGCAAAGTCAAATGCAAAAGCGCGTACGGTCTGGCTGATCTTAATCGCCATCATGACTTTGTCCTATGGCTCTGAGACATCCCAGGGGCTTCACTCAGCAAAATATTACACAACCTTTCTTCTCATGGCATGGGTTCCCTTTTTCATTGGTATTCTCGTACTAAAGATCAATGGAAAAGCTTCTTCTGTATACAAGGAAATCGTTGCCGTCGGTTACGGTTCGTTTTATACTTACGTCATCCTTACCACGGATTCCGCGATCGCTTTCGGCTATATCCTGCCTCTGACAAGTATGCTGATTCTTTTTAAGGATCGCAAATACATGATCCGGTGTGGTATTGCCAATGAGATCATCGTAATTGTCCATCTTGTTTTACATAATATGTATGGAATCAACCCGAGTATCGTACTGAACGATTACTATCTTCAGATTTCCACGATATTGCTCTGCTATATCTGCTACGTTGTTTCCATTGACCATTTAAACGAATCTGACGGTGCACTCGTCAACTCCATCCGGGACAATTTAGACCGCGTGGTAACAACAGTCGGACAGGTAAAAGGCGCCAGCAGTTCCATTGTTGATGGTGTCACTGTTGTCCGCGAACTTGCTGATGAAAACAAGCAAGGAGCTGATTCCGTTGTAAAAAGTATGGAAGAGCTTACCCAGAATAACGATATTCTTTATACAAAAACGATGTCCTCCATGGATAAAACCTCCGATATCAACATGCAGGTGCAAAATGTGGCAGCTCTGATCGAAAAGATGGTAAATCTGATTCAGGAATCCATCGAGCATGCAAACTTAAGTGCCGAAGAGCTTGCCGATGTTGTGACAACCACCAACACAATGGCTGATCTGTCCGCGCATGTCGAACAGGTTTTAGAGAACTTCAAACAGGATTTTGATATGGTAAAGGAAGAGACCGGAACGATCGAAGGAATTACTTTCCAGACAAACCTCCTCGCCTTAAACGCCTCCATCGAAGCCGCCAGAGCCGGTGCTGCCGGAAAAGGCTTTGCCGTTGTAGCTGACCAGATTCAGGGGCTCAGCGTGGAGACCAAAAATTCATCCGGCCGCATTCGTGATGCGTTGACCCATTTAGATGAGACTTCCGGAAAAATGACACAGTCCATCACGCAGACACTTGAACTTATCCAGACAACACGTGAAAAACTAACACTCGTAAAAGAAAGTGTTTCCAGTATTACGCAGGACTCAACAACACTCGGTGAAAACATTAAAGTAATCGATGGCGCCATGAAAGATGTGGAATCCTCCAATCAGGACATGGTCGACAACATGAAACAGGTCTGCGATACCATGGGTGTCATGACAAAATGTATCAACCAGTCAGACGATGTTTCCCGCACAATGTTGAGCAAATACGAGGAATCTGCCATCAACGTAAACAAGATCGAAACCATTGTCGGAAAACTGATGGGTGAGCTTGGTACCGGTGGTTTCATGGGAATTGGCGATGCCAGACCCGGCATGAAAGTCATCCTGATTGCAAAGAACGGAAGCTCTTCTTTCACCGCTCACGGCGAAGTGACAGAATCCTTAGATGGTGGAATCACGGCACGTCTGCATGTTCCTTCCGGAAGTTCAATCGATACCAGAAACAGGAATTTTACCTACGAACTGCAGATCTCCGTGACAAACGCATTGTATATCTGGGAAAATGCTGAGATCACCACGATGCGTGGTCAGTCGTCCGATATGTATAAAATTACAGTTACAACCAACCCGAAGGTTGTTAACCGGCGTAAATATCCTCGTATGCCGATCTCTAACAAATGTACGATCACGGTAAAACAGAACGGTAAACAATATAACGGTCAGATGATCAACATCAGTGCCGGCGGCTTTGCATTCAGTGTCCGTGATAATTTCTTTTCCAGTGCGATCGGTTCTGATATCACCTTATCGATTCCTGATCTTCCGGTGGAAAATGCCCGCCAGTTAGAAGGTCATATCATCCGAAGCACAGACAATGAGAACGTCTTTATCGTCGGCTGCCGTATGCCAGAGGATAATACAGCGGTCGAACAGTATGTACAAAACAATTACCAGGGTGAGTAAATCTCATGTGTCATAAATAAAACAGCGGATAACAACTTCTTTTCTTGTTGTTACCCGCTGTTTTATTATTTGTGCCTGTTAATTTCTTCTTATTTACTTTTATTCCTTATACAATAAAATGCTCTACGTTCTGCTGTAACTTATCTGCTGCATGATGAGCTGCTTCCGCTTTCTCTTTAATCTCGGCTGCCTTCTCTACCACAACACCTGTCTTCTCTGCGATATCGTTTGTACCGGTTGCTCCCTCTGTAGCCGCCTTGCTTACCTCGCCGATGGCATCCATAACGCCGTTGATCGATGCTAACAGCTGCTCTGAGGATGCTGAGAAATCTGTTACCAGTGCATCAATACTTCCTGCATCATTGCTGTAGGAATCCGCCATATCGGAGAATCCCGCAAAGCTGTCTACCACGTCGGTTCCAACAAACTCTAACAACTTCTTTGCTCCGTCTGCAAGATTTGTTACCGATTCCACAACATTCTTTGTCACATCCTGGATATGTACAACTGCTGCCTTTGACTGCTCGGCAAGTACTCTGATCTCATCCGCAACAACTGCAAATCCCTTTCCTGCCTCTCCTGCACGCGCTGCCTCAATTGAAGCATTGAGTGCTAACAGGTTGGTCTGTCCGGTAATCTCCATAATGGACTCTGCAAGAACACCGATCTGATCGACTACCTTAATATCTTCAAGTGCTTTTGTCAGTCCCTCATTGATCTCGGCATGGATTGCCTTGGTACGCTCATCATTTTCTGTTGTTGTCTTTTTAATACCTACGGCACGGTCACGGATATCATCTGCTTCCGTTGCACCGTCCTGTGAACGTGTTGCAATACTCTTTGCTGCACTTTCGATCTCATGGGACATTGCATTGATCTCTTCGGAGGAAGCCGCTGTCTCTTCCATGCCCGCTGCAAGCTCTTCCGTCGTTGCGGAAACATTCTCGATTTCTTCGTCTAATGCCTGAATATTATCATCGATCTCCTGTACCATTCTGGTGATCTCAGTTGCCTGACTCTTGACCTCACCGATCAGTCCGCTCATCTCATTTCTCATGGACTCTAAAGATGCTGCGAGTTTTCCAAAATCATCGCGGCGCTTTAACAGTGCCGTTCCCATTGCCTGTGAAAAATCGCCCTGTTCCATGACACCGATGGAACTGATACATTTTTTCAGTGGTCTGATGATGCTGATAATGATCATAATCAGCAATAAAACTACTATTATTCCCTCAATCAACGTTGAGATAATAAACAGTGTCATCCTGCCTGTAACATAAGAAGAAAAATCTTTTTCAATTGATGCTACCTGATCATCAATATAATCCGTATAATTTCCGGTTCCGATCACCCATCCAAACGGTTCAAATGCCTTACTGTAGGAACGCTTCGGAGAAGGTTCTGTCTCTCCTTCTTTCGGGAATACATAATCCGTGTATCCTCCGTCTGCCTCCTGACCGACACGGATGATCTCTTTTACCATCTGGTATCCATTGGCATCTTTCGTCTCCATACGATTGGTGCCTTCCGTGTCATTTCCTAAAAGCACCACATTGGTTCCGTCATACTGATCCACCCAGAAATATCCGGCATCTCCATAACGAAGCTGTCTGATCTCATCTGCTGCCAATTTCTTTGCTTCCTCTTCCGTATACACACCAGCCTGATACTGATCGTAAATTGTCTGGCAGAGCGAAATCACATTGTCCACCTGCTGTTTGATCTGTTCGTCGTAAGATGCGCGCTCATCTGCTTCCAGCGTTTCCAGTGCTTTACTCTGCAGCTGTTTCATGCTTTCCGATGAAATAACAGCACACAACACCAGCGCCACTATCGTCGTCAGCATTACGATAACCAGCTTCGTCTGTACTTTCACATTGTTCATAAATCTTTCCTCCCGCTTCTATACTTTCATTCCGGAGTTTACAAACATGATATATAGATTTTTCTATATATCATGTTTGTAAACTCCTTGTTGTTATTGTACCATATTATACAAATTTCCTCAATTATTTTACTTTTATTACAGGGATTTCGCTTTTAACTTTTTTATCTATGCATTTTTATAAATAATCCAGTTATCAGCATTCCATCTGCGGTTACCCTTCGTTCCTGGTCAATACGCGCAAAATTCCCCCTGCTTTTTCCCTATATATTTTTTCTGCTGATTTTCTATCCGCCTTTTTCACATAAAATCTGTTTCACTTTTTACTGTGTTCATATCCCGTATAATTCTGCTGTGTATTACTATACAGATCACCAATCCATGCAGCTCATAATCATACATATTCGAGTATTTTAGATTAAAACAATAGCCGGAAAGCCTTGATTTTACAATAAAATCTCGACTTTCCGGCTATTTTAAATCAATGCGGGTGACAGGACTTGAACCAGTTAAATTAAGGCTCATAACGCCGGTGTTTACAATGCTTTAAACTTTTCGTGACAAATTTCATGACAAAATTCCTCATCATCCGATATAAGCTTTTCCGTTCACACCCACATAGATGTGTTATCGTTTTTATAACGACTCTAACCCTGTTTTCCAAGAGTTCTTTCCAACAATTCCATCAGCCGTCAGTCCATGGTTCTTCTGCCATGTCTTTGTCATGCTTTCCGTACCGCCGCCGAAATTGCCATCCGCCGTCGTACCGATGATGATCTGCCATACCTTGACTGCATTGCCCTTGCTGCCTTTTTTAATTGTATTCATACTGTAATCCTCACTTTCTTTCACTGTGGTAGTGGTTGCACCGGTGCAACTCTCTACTTTCTTATTATAAAGAGCCGCCTCGGCTTTTCTTCTCCGCTGTAATCCTGGTAATGTTTTACCGGCAGCCTTACAGTACTGCTGCATTGCAGACGGGATCTGATTCATTACTCTGCCTGTACACAGCTTTTTCACGTTGCCCTGCCCCAGGTTAAAAGCAAAGCTGACCAGTGCATCAAACTGATTCTGATTAAGTTTGTCTGTAAATGGGACATAGGACGGATTGTTGACATACTTTTCAAACTTTGCCACATCATGCTTTAAATACTCTTCTGCCTGCGCCTGTGTGATCTTCATTCCTTTATGTACGCCTGCTGTGTGACCGTACCCGATCGTCCACACACCGGCAGAGCACTGATAAGCTGCCAACCGGCAGCCTTCAAACTGTTTGATAAGGGCAAGACCAGCCTGTCCGATTTTTCTATTTGCCATGATTATTCCTCACTTTCTTTAATCTCTGTTTTGGTGTCAAGCAATTTCTGTGTCACATCGAGTCCGGCAATCAAAAACGCCGGTACCCTTACATTCATTTCAACCAGATTTTCCAAAATGCTGCGAACCTCATTAATCAAATATGTTGCCAGCGTGAACCATCCGAAGAGCTGCACAAACGAAAGATTAATGCCGATGATCTCCCCCATATGTACAAAACTCATCGAAACAAAAAATGCCATACCAATTACAATCCAGTACCACACTTTTTTTAAGATTCCTTTTGCACCGATCGCACTGGACTCGTTCTTTTTGTAGAACTTCGCCTTGCAGTATCCGGTAATGTAATCAACCGCATTTAATACCAGAAATCCAAAAAACAGGAACCAGTACTTCCCAAACAGTGCCACCCCCATCGTGGCAATTACTCCATAAATCACGTTTACTTTGTCAAATTCTTTCATTTTCTTTTTTCCTCTCTTTCTGCCCGTAGGCTTTATACAAAAGAGCCGGACATGTAAGTTTTTCTTACACATTCGGCTCTTAAGCTCTTATTTTTATTCTGTTGTCTTTGCTGAGTCCAGCTTATCACTGATTTCTTTTAATACAACATCTAACTTTTTCCAATTTTCATTTTTCAGTTCTTCATCATAGAACTCATTTTCTTCCGGGATATTAAATCCGTAATTTTCCGTCTGCCTCATCAGGTATCCTCCTCTTCTGCATACGCTTTTCCTGTGATCTGTTCATATTCCTCCGGCGTGATCCACTTACCTACAGCATTATGTACACGGTTCTCATTCCACAATCCCTTATCATAGTAATTTTTTACTTTTTCATAATTCTTACTCATCCAAACTTACCTCCATCTGCATTGCCATGTAATCAATGTCTGCTCTCTGTTTCTCAATGCTGTCTGTATTTTCTGCTGTTTGTGCAGCGTTTTCAGCCAGATTCTCCGATACAGCCGTTATTCGCTGTTCGGTATCATCTGCTTCTTTCGCCAGTACAACCGTTTTTATGTCTTTCTGTAAAATAATCTGCTCTAAGACTACATATCCCGGAATAACTGATGTCAACGCATCCTCGTCAGTGTAAATTTTTAACACTGCAAGTTCTTCCTTATCCGAAAAAGCGTCCTGCAGCTCCTCGCAGGTTTGGTTGCCTGTAAATTCGACATTCAGTTTTCCATCAACATAATTGATGTTATTAATTGTTAAAGTATTTTTTGTTGTTTTTAATTTCATAACATATTTCTTCCTTTTACTAAATATTCTTGACCATAAGTGCTTTTACTCTGGCAAGTGTATTACTTTTCCCGGACGACGCATTATATAACAGTACTAATACAGTTACATTTGAACCTGATACTGTTACAGTTTGAATAGTGGTTAAAGTTCTTCCGGAATTGTTATTATAATCGCAAATTACAAATCCCGTAAATGAATAGCCTGTTGGAATTGTAATAATAATTGTATCTGTTCTGGTTGCTCCTGCTCCTAACTCAGCGGCAGTGCTTGCGGCACTGACTATTTGTAATTTGGGTTCATAATTACTCTTCATCTGAGCCGCCATGCTCCCTGATACATTCGGATTTGCCTGTCTTGCGTCAAGCGCGTACCCTGCTTCCGTGGTAGTGTTATTATTTACAATAGAAAGATTATCCAATTTTTCCTTATCTTTCGGACTCATTAAGCCTGCTACTGATTGCGTTGCATTGTTTGCGATAAGCGTTCCATCTTTTGTTAACTGACAGATTTTTTTGACGGTACCATCATTATTAAAACAAATAAACCTCAAATCACCTTTGAATGCATCCAGTTCCCATCTTAAACCGATATCATCTGGGGATACAATCTGAATGTTTCCACCCTCGTTGCTGGTATAAAGTTTAACTTTCTCACCAACTTGTAATTGACCTGTTAACTTTCCTCCACTGATAGGAAGCGCACCGATATTATCAGGTGTGAGGTTTACATTTCCCGTCCTGTAATTAGCTTCTGCGTTTCCTTTTACCGCAATAGCTGCCGGTATTTCCGGTTTGCCTTCAAGATCCTGATACTTCCCTGTAAATGCAACTTTTTTTAAATCCGAAAAAAATCTTTTTATCTTTCCAAGTATTGTAAAATAATTATCTCCATTTTCAATATTCTCTCTTGCGCTTGCTTCTTTAATTTCCGGATTTTTAATATTTCCAATCTCTCTGTCTGTGATATCCCAGTTTTCATTTGTTACGTTTACGTCATAAAACTCTGTTTCATCCGGTTTGGTTAATCCTATATTTTTTGTTTTTTCTGTCATTTAAGTACCTCATTTCTCAATTGTGTGTGGGTAAATTTTGCTAATTGTGCATGAGTGAACTTTGCAAGTGTCAGATGCTGATTATATAACAGCGAAATATCTAACACTATCTGGCACGGTACGATCTCTTCCAGAATATCTACCACGGAATCATATTGGTTTTTCTGCGCTATACCGATTTTAACGATCATTGTCTGACCTGGAATATCAAAGTCTATTGCGTACTCTGTACCACACAATTCCTTTAATTTTCTTTCAAGGAAAGCATAGTTATACGGCAGACACACATTCCATTTGGTCAGACACCGGAAGATTCTATCTTCGAGCGTATCATCACTTTTCGGCGTCACTCCAAGAATCTTTTCAAACCGGGCAATTCCCTCTTCGTCACAGGATATAATGTACCGGTTATCAATCATCCTGTTATGTTTGGATTCCAATAATCGAAACTCCGGTGTTTCCGTATCCATGATTTCAGCCAGTTCACTATATTCCTGCAAATACAAAGGGAGCAGTTCCTTAAGATCGATATATCTATCATCCATAAGCAACCACCCCCATGACCGGGATCTCATATTCTGTTAATTCAAGATTTTTTGTCCCCCCATTGATGGTTGTTCCCGTCACATCAAGCACACCTTTTACACCCATGATTGCAGCATCCAGTGACGCAATTCTCACGATCAGATGATTCTGATTCTCCCAGTCCTGCCGCAACGATAAAACATATTTTTTTACCGCATCCTCAATCAACATCTTACATTCATTCAATCCATAACCACTGTCAAAGGTGATATTCGTTGCAATATTTACCACCGACTCTTTCGCCGTCTCGACCGTAACCACATGCCCGATCGGCGCAAGCCCGTCTCCCATGCCATCACCGTTCGGATCAAACTCCTTCTGCACTGCAGATATCAATGTATCTGTGGCTTTTCCATGTGCACTGTCCAAAATAACAAGCTTCACTGTTCCTGGACCATTCCACGTCCGTATCACTTTGACTGCTCCGACTCCCGCCAGTGCAAGCGCTTTGTTTCGATAATCTTTCACATTACCGGAAAATGCCCTTTCCTCAAATGACTCAAAATACCTCTGCCGCAGGGATTCTGTGCTTTCTTCCGCTTCTCCATAGATCAAAACCCGCGTGATCTTCGCAGTTGTGAGACCGGAAATATATTCGATTGGAAGAACATCTCCTGTATATTCATTTCCGACCGTACCGATCTGCTCACAGGTGACCTGTCCGGGAGCCGTAACGATATAGGTATTTTCCCCGCCAGTAAATCTTTTTCCGTCCGCGACCTCCACATCGGTTTCTAACTCAAGTACTGCCTGAGTTGCTTTCTTTGGCGTAATACCACGATCCGCACATAACCGGATCAGATATTCCCTTGATGCCGTGTCTCCAAATGTCTCTGCCAGCATGCAGTCAAATGCAATATACATAGACGTCAGTTCCACTGCTGCCGGTGCCAGTGCAGCATAGATTGGCGAACTCTCCCTTTTATCCATTGTCTCAGGCACGCGGGACAACATACGCTGTAAAATCACATCAAACGTCTGATCTTCATACATTACACATCCACCTCCTTCTCAATCTTCGCATTTCCAAATTTCGTGTGCACGGTAAATTTAACGATCAGCGTTTTTCTGTGCACTTCAAACTCAAAATTATCTACCGAGTCTATCCGGTCATCCTGTGTCAGAGCTTCTGTAATCCGCCGTTCCACTTCCACCATGACGTAATCCATCGACTTGCCGATGAGGTCCTGCAATTCCACACCATAGTTCCATGAAAAAATAATGTAACGATACCGCTCTGTGTTCAGGATATTGTAAATTGCCTGTTTTACTGCTTCCAAACCATCACATTCGCCTACAACATTGCACGTTTCCCGTATCATGTGATGACATAAAGACGGCTGTTCTGTTACCTCGATTTCTTTTAAACTGTTAACTGCCGGAATCATGTCACACCACCCTGTCCGCAACTAAAAACTTCTGGCCGCCCTGCTGCCGGATCAGTACAACCTGCTGACCTGTTTTTAATCCGCTGTAAATCTTCATTTCCTTTTTCACACCGTTTAATTCAATGTCCACGGTACGATCTGTTAAATGTTCCGGCACGATAAGCTGTGCGCTGGCTATATCAAACCTCTGCTCCACTTTGATTTTTAACGGAGCTGCCGCTATCACGGTGCCGGACATCACATCTGCCGGATATCCCGCCTCATTGACTCCATTTGACACCTGCTGTATCGCCCTCACAAAATCGTTTGCATCATGCACTGAAACCACCTCCTGATAAAGTTAAATCCATTGTGTGTTTACTTTCACCGTATTTGTGTACGCATTTTTCTACGAGCATCAGATTTTTTATCTGCACATCTCCTAAATCAAGCTGTACAACGACCAGCGAACCACCGCGCACCCTCGAATCACCGCAGGCATCTTTGATCGTTAGTGTCTTTGTAGCTTTGTTGTATAGTTTCAAGAGTGCATCTGCTTTCGCCTGCCCGTTCTCTCCATCCTGCAGCGTATCAAAGTACTGTAAGATTCCCCAGTCATTCATGTGGGAGGAATCCTGTGCAATATATACATCCCTTTTTCCTGTCTTTTCATTATCAAAGACCAGCTTGATCCGGTTGTAGGTATCTGAATCAATCGAAGATTCATAATCATAATTCTGTCCGGTCTCTGCATCTATGACGATAGGCACATACATATCACCGATAAAAGACAGATTCAACTTTCCGCCGTCATCATGGAGAATGTACAGATCACCCGTATTCTGTAATGTCAGATCAAGTGCATTTCCAATCATATCCATAAGAGACTCGTTATCTTCCACTCTCGATGCAATCTTCCATATGGTATCCACGATCGTGCCGAGATTAAAACCAAAATTATTGGCAATCTGCATCACGACCTCAGCAGCCGTTTTGTTCTCATATACCATTGTGTCTTTGTTTTTCAGATACCGGATCTGGTCGTAGGCAGTTACTTTTACAATATTGCTCCTGTCGCGCTTGATTTTGAAAATAAAACCATAAAACACACCTGTTTCTCCATCCTTAAAGCGCACCGGGTTTCCTTCCGCAATCGAAATCCCGGTATCCACAAAACTAAATTCTATGGAACCGGGACTAATCTGCCGCTCTGTGGTCACTTTTACTTTTTCCTGTACTGGGGGCAGGTAAACTGTGCTGCCGTTTTGGATTAACAACTCGTACATGGGGCTCTCCTTTCTGGTTTTCTCATTATTTTTCCTCACTTTCTTTAAATTTTATATATAAAAAGAAAGCCTGTTTCCAAGCTCTCTAATCTTATTTCTTATTACTCACATATATTTTCTAGCTGCGCTTCAATAATCAACCACATCTTATTCATAGTTCTATATGCATCTGGTCTATTATCACAAGCTCTTAACATTTCCGCCTTAATATCTTCTCTTTCACTTATGGTAAGATTTTCAAGATATACTATCAACTCTGCTATCTGCGGAATAATTGATATAAGAAATTCTCTTTCTGTCATTCCACTGCCCGTTTTATTCTCGCGTTCCTCTAATACTGTTCTTTCCATGCCGCGCCCCCTACCGTGTGATAATATCCAATGCTAATTGCTCATATGCCGGAATTTTAACAAACTGCTCTCTGACTTCAATTCCTGCCTGATTAAATATGGATTTAACCACCATAGCAATTTCATGCGGGCAGGCACCCTCTGACTTCATTATACGCTCAAATAAGCGGCAGGCATTTGTTGCACTTTCCAGTGCCGCCGGAGATACTGGATACTGATATGTAATGGAATGTACTGGCTGTGGATTGAAATAATTTTCTTCTAAGCAATCAAACTGTTGCCACGCCTTATCTGTGTCAAGAATCTTACAGTGTCTACTTGCTCCTCTCTTTGTCCATAAGTAAATTTGATTAATGTTAGGTTTCACAGCGTAAATATCATTTACGTTGCGCTTGAACATCCGCAGTTCCTCTCCTTTGAGAATGTAGTAATGTTTTCCTTCCGTAAATCTATCTTTGTTGTTATTGAAATTTACCCTAACATTATCAGCCGATGTTTCATAAACGTCTGCCAGTTGCGCCGTTGTAATAACTCTCTCGCCATTCCACTCTACCGCAACAATCCGTTTGTCATTCACTTTTACTACTTCATTCTGCATTTTGCAATTCCTCCTTGCAAAAACTGGCGGAATCCCCTATAATGCGAATAGGAAATTCCTACGGTTAATAGGTTCCAGTGGAGCAAACACGCACTCGCCAAAGTTATCGTGTTTGCTCTTTTTTTGCTTCCAAATCCCTTTTTACGCAACCAGTAATATAATCTTTCAGCGTAATACCATTCGTGAAACAAAAGATTTTTAACTGCTTGTGAAACTCTTCATCGAGTTCAATTATTACTCTTTTCACTTCTACTCATCTCCTTTCGCGTTTACTATCAGAACACATTTATTATTATATTTTCCAATCAATGCTTTGTCAATATATATTTTTACAATTTATCCAATTTATGTTATTATGTTTCTAGGAGGTACACATATATGATTAGAATAAAAGAATTGCGCACTGAAATGCACAAATCATTACGTGATGTTGCTAATGACTTGAATATATCCTATTCCTCTCTAAGCAAATACGAACGTGGCGATCAACAACCGAGTTATGAAACACTAATACGAATTGCAAATTATTTTAATGTAACAACAGATTACCTAATAGGAATTACTAATTCTAAATCATCAGAAAACAGAACTATATGCGACCAATTAAATCTTTCAGATGAAGCAATTCAAAAATTAAAGCAACTTCCATTAATAATAGATAAATACAATGGAATTTCCCTATCTGATATTTTGAATTTTATAATTATACAACCAGAATTTGAGCATCTATTAAAAAGTATCCTTTTATACAAAATAAGAACCCCTGCCGATTGGTGTAATATGGAAAATTTTCTTAATAAAGATAACGCAACTCCTATCCCTCAGCACCAAATTAAAGAAATAGACAAATTATACATCATACAGCAATTTAATAATATTTTATCTCATGTTCTGGAAGATGAAATTACCACTTACAATACTGTTACCAAAACCAAAAACGATATTACCATTTCCACACGCAAAGAGACCACTTCTGACTAAGCAAGACCTTATTTACAAAAATCCCCGCCTACGTTATGTAAGTGGGGATTCCTTTTTTAATATTGCTTCCGACGAAATTCGTTCAAAGCAATTTACTGTGTAATCATTTCCTGACCATCAAATATAAATGACTGGATTGTATTCGTGTCTGTGTCGATAATAAATTGAAATTTACTTCTTGTCTCTGCGCCAAAACTATTTTGAGCATCTACATATCCCTGAACTGTCATTATATTTTTTTCTTTACCAAATCCCCATTCTGTATAATTTGGAAATTTAGCTTTGCTTGGGGATTTTAATATTTCTTTCACTTTCTCTTGACATATATATTGATACTTATTCACATCATCCATAGAGACGGTATAATCTTCAAGAGTTGCAACCTTTGAGCCATTCACATATAAATCATAATCACCATATCTAATTTGGCTTACAGCTTTATCTGCAAGTAAATACAGAATAATATTATCAGCGTTTTTTGTTGCAATTCTATAACCAGTTTCTCCATCCACATGAGCATTATCCAATAACTCATCATGTTCAAACGAAACAACATCTGTAATTCCGCAGTCATTAAGAACAGCATCTATTTTAGAACTTTCTTCACCGCTAACGTCTATGTATTTAGCGGCTATCGAATCGTCATATTTTTGAGGATTTTCTTTTCTGTCCTTTGCATCATTAGTCACCGCAACATTAACTGCTACACATATTAACGCAAGCACAATAATCGTCATTAAGCACCCATGTCCTTTTTTCTTCTTTTTGACTTGGGCTGCACCCTGTGAATGATCTTTACCCTTTACCGTTGATTCCTCCTGTATTTCCACTTTTGCTTCATCCGTTGTTTGAACGGGGCAGCCACAATGAGGACATGCAGTTGCTTTATCACTTATTTCTTTTCCGCATTCCTTACATTTAATCAATGCCATAACTCTTTCCTCCTTCGTGTTATAGGGAAATTATACAGCATACTCTGTCAAATGTCATTATCTTTTTATGCTGCAGGGATCGTAAGCACCTGCCCCGGATATATCAGATTCGGATTTCCACCGATCACTGATTTATTGGCATTGTAGATCACACTCCACTTTCCACCATCGCCGTAAAATTGCTTCGCGATCTTCCAGAGACAGTCCCCGGAAACTACGGTATAGCTCCCCCCGCTTGGTGCATTGCCTGCTGCTCTGGTCTGCTGCATTGCAGCCTGTGGTTTTGGAAGTGATATATCCACGGTACAGGTCTTTGTGGTAAATTCACGGTACTGTTTCAGTTTGATCTTGACTGTCGTATCAAATCCCTCTCCGGCATCATCCACAATGGAATAATCCTCAAGTGAAACTGTCATGTTGGTATGAAATAACTTCTTGTTGTTTGGAAATGCTCTTGTCATGATATACTGAAAACTTTTCTTCTGTAACTTTAATTCTTCCAGCTTATCCAGATAAAACCTGGCATTCCGGAAAGTCTCTGGATATAGGGCAAACGGATATTCTGTATTTGGAAGCAGAAGATCAAATTCCACATCTGACAACCCTGCGGCTTTCAAAATATTTGCTTCGCCCTCATTAATCAGAGTTACCGTTTCGTTCTGATTATTAATTTTTACTGTTACTTTGGACGGAGCTACCGGAAACAGCACTCCATCCAGATATAATTTATATGCCATTTCCTACGCTCCCTCCCGGACGATTTCTAATGCCTCTAACACTTTCGTTGTCATTCCATCCACGATACCATCCAGATCTGCATTACTGCTCACGTTGTTATTGTTCGTCATATCCAGCTTAATCTCCGCAGTCGTAAAACGGTTGATTGCCTCCTGCTCTGCAATGTCTCTAAGATATTTCAGATCCTCGTCCGTGATATCCACAGAATCTTTGATTGCACTGGTATCATCTGCAATACTGTCAAGGTTGCCACCTGCACCCGAATTTGCGATTGCATCACTAAAACCGGATATGTAATCATCCGGATTCGGGATATCCGTTTTGCCAAAGATGTCCGACAGGCTGAAATTTGATATTTTATCATCAATTCCTTGTCCGAAATTATATCCTGAGTTCCATGCGTCCCCGTAATTGAATCGATTGAACTGATAATCTGACATTTCTACCGTCTTTAAAATTTCTGATCCACCGTTCTCGGTTATCACAGCATCCACTTTTGCCTGTACTTTGTTCTGGAATCCCGCTACTGCATCCGCAAGACTACTGCCAAATACTGCATCAAGCATCCGGGCAGCTGACTCGATGACTTCCACGATAAAGTTAAACAGACTTAAAAATAAGGCTTCTATACCCGCGACCGGATTGTTAAAAACAAGTGCGAACGCATTGACAAAATTTGCTATCAGATTCCATAAGGTAACCCCAGTTCCAATAATTGTATTTGCTGCTCCAATAAACAGATTTCCTATAAAAGCTAACGCTGTCGCAAATGCTCCACAGATCAAACCTGTTGCTGATACTGATGTGCCTGCAAAATGATTTACTGCTGCAACCGCTGCATAAATAATCGCTATCAACAGTACAACTGCTATAATTACAAGTCCAACTGGATTCATGCTCATAACAGCATTGAATGCGCCTTGAGCTGCTGTCCATGCATTTGTAGCCAGTGAAGCCGCCCTAGACGCTATTTCCGCCCCTTTTGTAAATGCCGTATAAATTATGATAGCCGCCGCAACCCCTAATATGATAGGTTCTATAATTGACCAATGATCTGCCACTAATCCAGCTACAGATCCCACTAAATCAAAGATATTCAGCACCATATTTGCCGTCGTTGCCATAGCTTCGATCGCTCCATCAACAAATCCCTGGAACGCATCGCTGTTCGCCATCCCATTTAATCTTTGAAGAACCGGCTGGAAAGCCATAACTGCTGTATTCTGCATCGACTGCCAGATCTGTCCCCAGGTCATCGGCATCTCATCAAACTTACCATTGATATCATCCGCGGCTGCAAAAATCGCCGCTTTTACAACATCAGCAGAAAGTTCTCCATCTGCCGCCATTTCTCTGATCTGTCCGATTGGAACATCCAGATAATCTGCAATGTTCTGAATCAGGTTCGGCGCCTGTTCGAAGATACTATTCAATTCATCACCACGAAGTACACCGGAACCAAGTGCCTGTGATAACTGCAATTCTGCATTTGCAGCTTCCTGTGTGCTTGCTCCTGCAATCGTCATCTGCTTTTGAACCAGATCTGCAAAAGCCACTACTTCCTCTGAACTGCCAAACGCATCTCTTGCATTATTACCAAATCTCGCAACAACGGATGCCATATCGCTAAAAGAGCCTCTTGCATCCTGTGCAGCAGCATACACCATATTGACCAGTTCGGAGGTTTCGTTTGCAGTTCCATTAATCTGATTAAAGGAATTGTTCATTAAATCCAGCCGTGAGGTTGTCTGCACCAGTTCGTCAGACATATTAAGTATTTTTCCAACACCCTGAATACTGACATAGGCTCCGACTGCCCGCTTGATCATGTTTACCAGCTCATTTGAACCGGATACTCCCTCCTGGATCTCCTGATTGAATCTTCCCTGCTCATCCGTATTATCACGGATATACCGCTCTGTATTTCCTACTGTCTGCGATAACTGGAGATATGCCGCATTTGCACCGGACACATCCATGTTCTGCATGGCGGTATTAAGATTATTCTGTTCCTGAATCGCCCGGTCTAATTGCGATCTCAACTGCTCTAACTGGGTGTTGGCGTTATCTGTTCCCATATTGACCGGATTATTTTCAATCTGCTGTATCCGTTCCCGGATTGAATCAATTCTGACAGCCATGGAATTAAGATCCTGGAATGACTCCGGCGGAAAGATCGTTGTACTGTATGCCTGCCTTGCAATATCGTTCTGCGTGCTGCTCAACTGCTCTAACATGCTATTGGTACTTTGTACTTCCTGCTCAAACCGATCTATCCCGGTTCCTGTAAACACATCCAGACTGTCCGTTTCCCAATGCACCGGAATCTCTACCGGCTCTGTCGGCACATTGGACTGCCTTTCTGGCAGGACCGGTTCAGAACTTCCTGCAAGCGGATCCATGACAGGAGCCGGCCGCTGTGCCGCACCGTTTAATGCAATTAAGGATGCTGTTGCTTCATCGATTGCCTCTCGCGCTCCCTCCAGACTGCTCGTATCAATATCCATCGACATTGCCTGCTGCATATCGTACATCTGCGCTGTTGCAAGATTGACTGCATCCATAATGCCATATAAAACACTGGTAAACTGGTCATTAAGCTCTATCGCTGTCTGAATAGCTGCCATACATCACGCCTCCTTCCTAATGAATCTTGCTCTTTAATTCCCGCTCTTTTTTCTTATCATTCTCGATCTTGATTTTTATTGCGGCAATCACAAATGCTTTTTCCTGCTCATCCATATTCAAAAATACAGATGGCAGGATATGTAATTTTAGAAGGGCATAGTAAGCAAAGTTTGCTTCACCATCCCCTCCTTCAATCAGTTTTTTGCTTCGTCCACCTTGACATCGAGACTGTCTGTAAATCCCTGGAACTTCTGCATCCACACTTCAAACATCTGAAATTCACCGGCTCCATCCACCATTGCGTACAATAAATCTTCCGGTGTCTTCACGCCGTAGGAATCCTGTAATTCTTCATCATACAGATCAGGATACACGGTTGCTGCCGCCATCATCTTTGACAGATATTTTTCTGTATTCAGCCTTGGGCGGTACATATTCGGTTTTCCAGTTACCGGGACCTCTACAGTACATGCATTGCGCAGTTCCTCATTCTCGCGTGATGTGATCTGGCGAAATTCCCAAAGAAGCGGCTTCCCGTCTGTATCTGTAAGACTCGCTGTTGGCGCATACTTCTGATTTGCTTTTACCTTTTTGTTTGCTTTCATAAATCTGCTGAACTCTGACATATCTTTCTCTCCTTTTTATTTAAAAATCCCCTCCCGCTGATGCAGGAAGGGAACATCATTAATTTGTTTTAAAACCTTTTAACTCTTTGAATTTCTCCGGCATATCCCAGCTCTCAAAGGTTCCTGAAATATCTTCATCCAGAATTTCTTCGCCCGCCTGGAACTTTGCAAGAATAAATGAGTCACAGAGACATCCCCTGTGAATAATTGTCTGTCTGCCTGCACTGCTTGATGAATCCTCATTGCTCACCTGGATTTCAAAATAAGGCAGGTTTCCTGTTTTCTGATACTGGTTTGCCATTGTGCGGAGCACTGACTGATTATAATGTGCAGTTCCCTTCCAGGTACCCTTTCCACCGGCAGCCTTGTGTCCCATACCGACTTTACCCAAAATCTTGACATCGCTGATCGTAACATCCCATTTGCTTTCAAACTCTGTCAGATTCATAAAATTGTACCGTCTTTTACCAATCGTAATAAAACACTCCGCAAGGCTTCCATAGACGGCATCGCCCGCATCCATAATAGCTGTATTTTTCATCTTTCTTCACTCCTTCCTACGCTACTGTGACAGTCATATAAAGTTTGCTCATCGCATTAACAACTGTTACCTGATCTGTAATCACTACAGACTTTTTCGATTCTCCCTGTGCGATCGTAATATCATCTTCGCTGAAGTTCTCGATCGCCCTGATTTTTTCAAGTTCCCTATGATGTGCCACGATGTCAGACCAGAGAGACGTTCTTCCTGCCGCATCATTCGATATGGTACCGAGATATTTCGTACTGAATAATACGGCGATATCATTACCGATCTGATCGATCACGCGGACTGTCTGATTGTCTTTGAAAAGTTCTCCCTGCGTATCTGTCACGCTTACCATGGAGTTGATGTCGTCCAGAACGCGGATATCTGAATTTACCCTGTGCAAGACAAATTCTCCATTTTTGATAGACTCTCTTAACTGATTCTGTGTATACGATGTATCTACTGTAAAGGAACCGTCGTAAACTTTGTTCTGACAGGATTTATTTACAGCACATCCGCATTCTGCACCAGTAACCCAGTATATAAGACTTGCTTCACTCCATCCCGCATCTGTGGTCTTATTTTTTACATTGATAACACCCATGTGATCTGCGGAAATATTGTAGAGTACCACCTGAAATTTAATTCCAAGTTCATCGCGCAGCCGTTTGTTAAATGCAACGTATAACTTTTTCGTTGTCTCATCCGTTACCGCAACACCCATGGTATTATAAGAATAAGATTCAATCAGATCCAAATATGTCTGATGTGCTGTTCCGTCTACAGTTCCATTTGTTCCACCTGTCAGTGGTGCGGCTGCTGTATCTTCCAGCTCGATTTCCTCTTTAAACGAAACATAATCATTCGCAACAAGCTCTTTTGCAATTTTTACTGTCTGCGTATCTACTTTGACTGTGCCAAGGTAAGTGATAACGTCAAATTTATCTGCATCGTCCGCATTTTCCTGTACAGCGATTCGGATATCATTGCCACGGGTTCCGCTGTACAATGCGGTTGCCATGGTATTTGCGGCCTTTACACCACCACCGTTTAAACGGTATGCATAAAGCGTCTGTGCTCCAAGGAACAGATCATTCAGTCCTTTCATTTTCGGATCATCAAATGCATAACCAAAAATTTTCATGCTGTTTTTCTGGAAGTCCTCGTTTGTCACCTCAAAGACTTTCCCTTCCACGCCCCAGTCAAGTTCTAAAGGCATTGTCGCAACACCTCTGTCTGACAGATTCGTGTTTGCAGATGCCGCCGATACAAAATTGATATATGTTCCCGGCATCACTTTGTTCTGTGCGGTAAATGTTCCTCCACCTAAAGCCATTTATTTCACCTTTCCTTTCATGTATTTTTCTAATAACGTGTCCGCTTCTGCTTTTGTGTACTTTTTGTTTTCATCAAGCAATGCGTCCATTATATCTTTCCTGGCACCGTACTTTGCACAGGCAAGAAGCTGTTCTTTTGTAAATTTCTGTGCCGCTTTTCCCTGCGGCTTTTCTAATACCTTCCCGCTCGCATTTGCCATTTTATTATTCTCCCTTCATTTCTGACTGAATTTTAATCTGTCCCATCACCTCAGGACGCGCCGTTTTTTTCAAGATTACCCGGTTATAATTCACAAAAAAATTCAATACACCGTCCACCAGATCATGGTTCTTATTCGTTCCACGTATTGCTCTGTCCTCATCTAACGGAGTAACATACTCTAAAGCAAACATCATGCGTTCTGCTACATCATTGCACTCTGCGTATGGATTCAGTTTAGATTCCGGAAAGTATTGGATGCAGAATGCATTGTTTTGCAGATACCTTTGCCCGCAAAGCGGACTTATGCTCTGGTCGATCAACTGTATAAAAAAACAGGGCTCTTTCAAGTCCTGCTTTATCTCATCCTTGTGGATCTTATAACCATCCCCAAACTCGCTGTCTAAGGCAATGCTGATCGCATCTATAATTTCATTTATCATTTCATGATATCTCCAAGGTATTTTCTGATTTTTCGTTCAAGGATCTGCGGTGCCATGTTCTGTAACTCCTGTTCGGATATCTTCATCATAAAATGTCCTTTGACCCAGCCTTTATGATTTGCGGTTCTGTGGCCATATTCAACATAACTGGCATATTCGACCGGATTTACGATCTCGATCACATAGGTGCCCCCGAAATGATTTACCGTAAGACTGTCTGCGTATCCCTGTGCTGATGCCCGTTGCCCCGCTGTCCATCCCCGGCGAAGAGTTCCGCCTTGTTTGCCTTTCACTTTTTTCCCTTTATGTGAAAAACCTGTCTCACAAGTATAAGACTGCCCGGAATAATCCCCGACGGGTGTTCTTTTTATGACTAACCGCAAGAGTCTTGCTGCCAGTTCCTTCGCACATGCCTCCACAAACGCATTCGGATCCTGTAATTTTTCCATTTCTCTCTGCAGCTCCGTAAGTCCCCGGATATTAAAACTTCCCATTCCTGCCATCATGCATACCTCTCTGACAGTATGAGTACAATTTCCTGATGCGTCGGATAAACCGCAGGTACACCACTGCATTCATATGCACGTGTGATGCCTGCCTGCGTGACTGTGATCTTGCTTCCAGACTTAATCTTTGTATCAGGGGACAGGAATAGTTTTGTGACCTGTGCTGTTTTTGCTGCTGATTCTGTCTGATCTACGGCACTGACATTCGAATATGACAGGCGGCATGGCTCATCCTCTAACACAACCACTTCCTTTTCCGATGTGATCTTTGTTCTCGAATCTTTAATCGGCTGAAATTCCGTTACTGTGCATTTCCCATCGTATGTCTCTTCCTGCACCTTTCTTGCCATTGCCTGCATTTTCTTAATTGCATCTGAGATCATCTCCACGCCACCTTTCTGTATCGTTTCAATGAGGATTCATAATTTTTCAGCACTGTGCTCTTAAAATTGTCATCCACATACTGACGGAATGAAGTAGAAGTGTCCCCCTCAGAAATAGAGGAAACCGTGCCGACTGTTGCCGACTCACTTCCAATATTTTCATTCCGATACAGATCCATTGCCATGCGATAGCCGGTGTTTATCAATCCATCCGGCATTTTCTCCACATGGCAATAGTTTTTTATGATTTCCTCAACATCTGCAATGACAAATTCAAGTACCATATCCTTAGAATCATCCTCAATCCCAAGAAGTGCCTTTAATTTTGCCAGATCCATAGGCTACCCGATCTTATGCTTAATTGCAACGATACGAAGCTGTTTCGGTTCGTATACCGGATTCCAGTTCTCTGCCATTGCAAGTTCTGCCCTCGTCGGAGTCTCCACATGCTCACGTTTTGCCCCGGTATATGCGATTCCTCTCGGATGCAGGATAAATGCTTTACGGTTGATCAGGTAATCCACACCGCCGCCAGTCTGCTTGTCACGGTCTACCTCAGTCGCAACATGACCGACCGGAGAACCATTGCCGTAAGCAACTGCTCCATTACCAAAAAGATATGTTGTGTATACATCATCAGCAACCGGGCATCCATCATCTACGGTCACACGTCTGCCCTGATAGGTGTCAAACTCAACATCCGTAGAATCACGCTCTGTCTCGATCAGGTTCAGCTTTTTCAGATAAGATTTTGTAGCAGAGTGCATTGCCACACCGGTAAGCTGTGACTGTGCATCTCCAAGCTTCTGGCAGGCATCAATAAATGCAGACGCACTGATCAGTTTCGCAGCCTCTGCTTTTCCTGTAGTCAGATCAAGAATATGATCTGCCATTCTGGTCTCCGCTTTCGGTGTTCCGCTTGGATCTGCCGTGGTGGTCCCAAATACGCCCGCAAGAATCGCAATCAATTCCTTCTGCATATCGCGCGCCCAGTACTGTGCCACCAGATCACCGATTGCTTTCATCGGGTCTGCACCTGCTAATGCTGCGGAAAGATTTGTGGCAGCCCACATTTTCTGACGGAGAATTGTGGTGGATACATCTTTGTTAGAACCGATCTTTGCCGGTGTCATCTTTACATCCTCCAGTGTCGGCTCGGATTCTCCCTGTAAATCCTCAAAGAACGGCATATTGTGTGTCCTTGCCGCCTCGGATGCCAGCGCATCAAATTCCGGGCTGTTTACCACGATCCCGCTCTGGAAAAACGCGGACAGCTCCATTGTTCTGTTGATTACATACCGGTTAAAAAGTTCCGGTACGATCACGTCTGCAATTTTTGTAATTGCCATAAATAGTTACCTCTCTTTCTAAATGGTTACCCCTGCGGCGGCGGCCATTGCTTTCGCCTGCTCCGGGTTGGATTTTAAAAGTTCGCCCTGTTTGGTCAGATTAAACGTCTCTTTTGCAAATGGGTTTGCAGTTCCTGCGCCACCAGTGCCGCCCTGTGGATGATACGGCGGTTTTGGCTGCTCCTGTTTGAACAGATGCGCCATTGTCTTATCTTCCTTGTACGGCTTTACGGCATCCTCTACGCCGACCGGCTTTCCTTCTTTGTCAAAAGTGAACTTGTCCAGTCCTCCGGCTTTGTAGATCAGGTAATCCGGATCAAGGACGCCCTGTTTTGTGAGGGAATCTTTTAACGCATAGGTCTTTGAGATCTGCTCGTTGGCTGTCTGCTGATCTTTCAGCTTCGTCTGCAGGTCAGTGATCGTGTTCTGCAATGCCTCGTTGTCTGCGTTGTTCTTTTTCAGATCATTGATCGTAGTATTAAGTGTTTTGACCTGACCAGAAAGATTCTCCTTTTCTGCAACAGTGGTATCATACTTGCCTTTGTCGACGTACTGACCAGATCCAAGGTCTGCAAGTTTTACCTGTTTGTCCTTATTCTCCGGTTTTCCGTTATGAGCATTGACAGCATCTGCCACCTGCTTATAGAGATCTTCGCCTAAAATGTCTTTTAAAAATTCCATATAGTTCCTTTCCTGCACCGTTTTTAAACGTGGTGTCCTCCACAGGCAGTATGCAGTTTTGATGCCATGCATAAGGGCAATTTGCCGCAGTTTAAACGTCTTAAGGCTTTCGGACAATATAAAAACAGGACTGCTGTTTACAATCCTGCTTCCATCGTTTTACATTTTGCGGTTGCACCGGTGCAACTTTTGATTTTAGTGTATAAAAATACCACCATGTCATTTCTGACTGGTGGTATCTGTAATTTCACATTCCAAGCATTTTCCGGATCAGTTCCAGATCTGTCACTTCAAGTGTTACTGTTCCGTCCGACGGATCCATATCCTCAAATCGGAGTCCTGAGAAAATAAGTCTCTCACATGACCGTTCCCCCTGCACATCTCCGACTGCCTCATATACTTTTCCGGTATGAAATTCATCATCTGTCTGATATTCAATATCCTGGCATAAAATAAATGATGCATAGATTTTCTTTTCACCTTTGCACATTCTGCCGAGGACAGGCGTCATGCTCTGATGTTCTGTGATCTCGATTTTACCAGTAAACTGTGCGAGCGGGAGTCGTCTGCCTGCTGTGATCACGGTTAGTGATGCGTTTTGGATGTCCAATGTTTTTATCAGTGTTTTCATTTTATTACCTCCAGTCGCATTTGTTACAATCCTGGAATTGCCTCTTTTAATGTTTTCAGGAATTCCTTCGCCCTGCTCATAGCTGAGTTGTTTTGAAGGAAATCAATTCCCAATGGTGTAATCATAAAATCCATATTCAGCTTGATTCCCGGTGTACTTCTTCCTGTCATGCGAATTAATGAAACACCCTCGATATATCCATCCTCATAAAGATGCCTTATGATATATTCCCAGTAATTCTGGCTGATATCTAACGCGTCAGCACGAATGATATTAAAATCCGGCTGCTCCCCAGCCTTTAAGCACACATACAAATATGTCATGATTCTGTATGCGATTACAAAATAATCATCTTTTGCCATGTTTTCGCTCCTTCTAATTATTTCATATTACCACCTATTTCTTTTCTTCAAAATATGGACAGGTTGCATTTTCCCCATTCCAGATTTCCGGCGGTATTCCGTTTTTCTTTGGATATGCTTTACACGAATACGGAATTCCATCAAATTTAATTTTATTACAGTCTTGGCAAATGGGAAATAAAGATTTCAATTGATATCTATCTATTTCTCGCGACATTCAATTCATCTCCTCTCGAATCTAGGCTTTACTCCATATAATTTGTATAATTCATCCCATATTTCTTCGCCCAGTTTCACAAGTACTTCCTGTTCATTATGTCCGTTATAATATTGCTCGATTATTTTAGGTCTTAACTGATATAACAGCCGGTTATAATCATCGCTAAATTTATCACTTTTTGGAAGTTGCTGTATATTTTCATTATATTCTAACACATATGTACCGTTTTTCCCACAAGTTCTAAAGCTTTTGACTTCGTGATCTACCAGCAAGTACAGATCTTCTGGTGACGGCGGAGTACTCAATGGGTGATTATGAGTAACGTCTTTTCCTTTCATCAATTTTAACTGATGCCTTGTAAACCTTACTGTATCTTCATTTCCTATTTGACAACTGATTGCTTTTCCATTGTCAAATATAACGGCTGTTTCATAATTATTCTGACTTATTTCCCGTTCAACTGTTTCTAAGTCTTTTCCCTTAAAATCATAATATTCCGGATTGCTCTTATTATTGTTCGTGATAAGTCCAAATCTATCCCTTGCTTCTGTATCACCATCCACAAACGATTTCTTCCACTCCTCATACGTCGTATCTGCCGGTACATAATAGGTCTTTCCATCCTCGCCCCTGGCTGCACGCTCTCCTACACTGTCAAATTCATCCCCGAAATATGGACATGTACATCCGCGGCAGTTCGGATGAAACGGCGGTGCAGTCACGCCGATCTGAAACTCCGACATAGGAAAATGTTTACCATCCATTGATCCGCAAAACTCACATGTATGGGTGTCTAATGTTTCCACAATCTCGAACTGCTCTACATCCAGTTCTTTCATGCAGTCCTGTCTTGCCTTATTTGCAACTGCTGCTGATTCCGTCATGACCACTCTGCCCGCCTGTGCTCTGGATACCTTCATCTGTTTTGATATCTCTGCTATGGCTCGATCCGGCGCTTCCCCGGTAATGCACATACGCGACAGGCTGTTGTGTAAATTATTGATCAGCTTTGTCTTATTCTCCCACAGGCGGTCTGAAAAGTTCTTTCCATCCACCGCCCATGGTTTGCACACGATCATCTCAACTGTTCGCGGATCCAGCCTGTTAATCGTTGTACCCACACCGACACCTTTTTGAATTTCATATGCAGTATGATAAAAATCAGAGGTATATGTATTCCTGATATGCTGATCTATCTCGTCCGTACAGTTTCCATACAGTTTTTCTGCCTCCTGCTGTATTTCAATCTTTAAGGCTTCCAGTCTGCCGATATGCACCCTCGCAGACGCGTTTTCAAGTTCTTTTTCCCACGCTCCGTTGATCTTGTTTTCTTTGCCATATTTGATGTAATCATCCACATTCCACTGAAATTCCTTCAATTCGCGTGCATTAAGCAGTTTTCGCGCTTCCTGCATAGATACACCATTGTTATCTGCAAGTCTCTGATACCAGGAATTGATCTTTGCATTAATTGCCGCAAGGGATCTGTCAAACTGCTCCTGGATTTCCTGCACTTTCTGAAATGAAGTATCGTGCTGTGCCTGCTCCATCTGTTTAAAACGTTCCTGCCAGTATTTACCTGTCCGTTCACCCATGCGATTACCTGCCCCGTTCCTTTATTCCATGTTTTTTGGATCATCGTTCTTTCCCTGATTATCCTTCTGCGCCGGATCATCCTTTTGTGACTGTCCAAATGCACCGGTGTAAGCATCCGCTTTCTCCTGTGCCTCTTTCTCTTCTTTTTCGATCTGCTTCAATTCCTCGTCAGCATCTTCGACCAACGGATGATTTTTTAGGATCGTCTTTTTACTGACAATGCCAACTGAATCCCTGCATATCTGTGCCTGCTCTGTATCATTCTTGATACAAGTACGGGTCCATGTCTGTATAATGGTGTTGCACTGGATGCCAAGGCTCCTACAGACCGCCCGGACAAGACGTGCAAAACCAAGTTTAAATTCTGTCTCCATAAGTCCTGTTTTCATCTCCAGCAGTGAATACATAAATTTCAGTGCTTCACCTGACTGGTTTCCGAAGTTCTCTGGCTGTGGATCGAATCCCTGCCCTTGTTCGAAGATTGCCTTTCTGGTGGCTTCTAAGATGCTTTTTCTGGCTTCAATCGGGATCTCAATATTAAGTGTTGATACTGCACCGCCCTCATCCCCTTCTACTTTGATAGCCTTGTATTTTTTCAAATCAGAAAGAAAACTGTTCAGATCTTCACCGCCATATCCGGACAATACGAAAATCAGTTCCTGTATATCGTCTAAATCATTAATAAAACCGCTGTAGACCTTATCATATACGTCTATCAGCGGTTTAATGTTTCGCAGATCATCGGTGTGGATATTGTTGTTATAAAATGGGATAAACGGCACTTCCCCAAAATCATGCCGGTAACTGGCAGCCATATCCCCACTGTCCGGATACGCAAACATGTCATAGTATGTCAGCAGATCCAGTGCATCACCGGTTCTTCTCCGGAATGCCTGGCACTCTGCATCCGTCCAGTATTCATACACGGTATAGTTATCACCGGTATTCTCGTCAATGTCCGGATACACACGCATGGTTCCGATCAGCCGCCTTTTCAGGCTCCGGTTAAATACCGGGATGATCTGCGCAGACGGAACTACCGCCCACTCAAAACCATTTTCTCCCTGCCAATAATGCACCCAGCCGATAGAGGTATTTGCGGCGTTTATACACAATTCCATACAGTTCTTGGCGTATTCATCTCCCAGTGCTTCTGTGATCCGCTTATTGCTCGCGGTATTACCTACATCAAACAACGGCGGTGCAGTAAATGCGTATGATGCTTTCTGATTCACAATCAGCCCGTGGAAGTTCCGTGGAATCCGGTTGTCTGCATTACGCAGCGGGTTGTCGGATTCCTCTTTTTCCTTGTCTTTAGGTTTGTCCCGGAACAGAATGTCTGTCTCGTTGCGATAGTACCGCTCTGCCACTGCTGCCCGCGTCACAAACGCGGCGTGACCGGATTCATATTTTTTTATCAGTTGTTTCATTGTTTCAATATCCATTGCTATTCTCCCGCTTTTTATCTATCTCCACGCAATTCCAATGATTAAATTATCTGTAGAAATAAATCATAAGTATTGATGGTATAAATAATGCGCCCCAGTAGACGATTTCACATAAATCTTTATTTTCTTTTGCCTTATCCATTTCTTTAAAAAAAGAAACTGCAAATAAAAGAGCAGCTATTTTAAATATCATATCTATCCCTCACTTCAAAATACCAATACTACCCGGTTTGCGAATAATCGTATAACAGAAGTACCGCAGTGCATCCATTGCATGATCGTGCTGTTTTACCGGTTTGTCCTCTCCGTGCTCCGATGCTTTCTGATCCCATATGTATGAACCAAATTCTTTAATCGTATTAGGGCACTGTTCACTGATTGCAATCTTACCTTCATTCAATAACGATGCTACAAACCGGATGCCATCCAACACATCATTTTTCGCTTTCTTAATCGCATAGCCACGCTTTTTCAATTCTGCGATAAATGACGCTGCGGACGGATCAATGATGATCTTTACCGGCTTTATTCCATCAAGCCACTGCTCCAGATCATCCGCATACTCGGTATCAGTTTTCTGTCTTTCTTCATCACGGCCGGAATAATAATACTCACGACAACATACCCACCGCCCGGAACGTTCTTTACACCACAGCAGGAATACTGTGGCATTCTGTGTACCATAATCGCAGGACACATAGTAATTTGTATTGACCAGATCTGACAGATTGGAAAGCACATGCCTGGCAGTGTCGAACATGTCGTAGATAATGCCCTCCGCCATCGCCCACAACCCGAGAATATACCGGCGGTAGAACACACCTGTGTACATGCTGCGGTAACGTGCCTTGATTTTCTCCGACAGGCTCAAGTTATCATCCATCGTGAAATGCAGATATAGAATATCTTTCAATCCCGGATCACGATTTTCTGCCGCAGCCTTCTCTTTTATTTCTGCTGTTTTTTTCTTCCCAAGATATCCGGTTGCCTTATCAATCCATTCTGTCTTAAACCAGTGATATGGTCCATCCGGATTACAGTTGAACCAATACTTTGAACCATCAACGGAGCATCGTCCGGTTGCCTGATTCACGAAGCTTTCCGGCATCAACGCAACTTCATCAAAAAAGACACCAGCCAAGGTAATACCTTGAATGAGATCCTGCGATCGTTCGTCTTTGCCACCAAATATATAGAAATAATTGGTCACGCCACCTCGGGAAACAATGACCAAATTGTCAGCTCTGTGATCTGCCACGGTATAACCGCGGCTACGGAGCATCAGCTTAAGCCAAAATAGTACATTCCTACGGAAAGAGCCAATTGTCTTACCACACATACCGAAATTTTCGCCGTCAAATGAGTTCATCGCCCACATAATAAACGAAAGTGACATGCTCACTGTCTTGCCGGATCGGATTGCTCCGTCGGCAATAATGCCATCACTGTCTTTTACCGGGGAATCCTTACACCACCAGTTCAGCACCATGCGCTGTTTTTGGGAAAACGGCTGGAATTTGAAAACCCGCTTAATCCTCTTCATTGCCCCAGTCCTCCGCGGCAGATCCATTCAGAGCGTCAAGGAATCCGTCATCTGCGGTTTCTTCTCCATCATCCGTCTGCACCTTGGCTCTGAGAAGCGCGATCTCTGCTCTCTGTTTCTCTGTAGCAAGATCCATGTGATCTGATAGCCACTGTAAGGCTTTCATCCGATCGGCAAGTTTAATCTTTGCACCGTCTTTCCCTTTGGAAACCTCTGAAATTAATGTTCCGTCTACAGCTTTACTGTCTTTTAAATTCACATAGCTGTATTGAACTTCTTCATCCGTCTCCGGATCTGTAAACGTTCCGTTTCCAAATTCTACAAAATCAGTCATATCCGCAAAGGCAATATCCATGTACTTCTGAAATATATCCGACTCACTCACAAATTCCCTGTTGAGCCGATTCTGTTTTAGCCGGAGAATTTCTTCTTTCACTCCATCATTTTCCAACAAACGATATCCTATTGATGCCGCAGTCGCATAATCAACGCCATACGCTTTCTGATATGCCTTAGTAGCGTTGAAACACCGGATGTAATGTATGCAAAAAAGCTGTTGTTTATCGGTCAATTCGGTGTTCTGCATTACCTGCTTGACTTCATCAGCTATAGCTTTTTTTCTAACGCTCTTTTTGTTTTCCGAACGTTCGCTTTTCTTTTCCGAACGCTCGCTTTGATGCTCACTATCCCAATGGTATGTACTTTTCCATCTTCGAACCGTACCGGGAGGAACGTCTAGTTGACTTGCAATCTCAACCAGCTTCATTCCTTTTTTGTATAGTTTTCGGGCTTTCTCTGCCTTTTCGTTCGGACTCCTTGCCACTGCTGCCACCTTCCTGCTTTTTCTTTTCTCTATATTCCCTCATCACATGCGCAATCGCCTGTTCGGCTGTCGGATCACTGTATCTTTCTTTATTCATTCTAATCTCCCCATTCATACGGAGGTTGCGGCTCCCCTGGGTTTCATGGAGCCGCTTAATGTTGTGAGCATGAAAAAAGAGAGACTGCTGCCGCAATCTCCCTTTGAACCTTTCGGTTAGTATAACAATATCATATTTTGAGTGTGCACTTCTATGCACTCTTTTAAATTATAAAATGTTTCAGTGCATCATTATGTATATAATGGGTGCGTCTCCATGATAATCCCATCTTCACACAGATATCCTCCCACTTCATCAACCGGATATAACGGTACATCAATACATCCTTTTCATCTTCATTATCCATCCGCTCTATCTTGTCCGTGATCTCCTGGCACAGCTTGATTCTGTGATATCTGGCTTTCATGTACCGTCTTTCCTCTTCGTCCAGTAGTGCAGCATAAGCAGATAGATCTGTATTGTTATGTGCGTGTGGCATGCCGTCATTGCCTACAGATGGCATAATCTTGCTTAAGCGCATTTCTGTTATCTTTTCCTCGCTGCGCTTCATCTGGCGCACTGCTTTTTCATATTCTTTTAAATATTCCTTTTTCTGTTCTGTTTCCATCAATTCACCCTCCGTATTCTTGACCTCATATTATAATTATAAAGCAAGCAATCAGAGGATTTGTGCCAAGTTTTGGGTAAAAAAATACCAACCATCGTGATTGGTGGTTGGTGTCTCTCATTAACTGTATAGCAATTTCTCCATATCATTTTTATTCACTTTATTAAATAATCCACAGCGCCCCAATACATAAACAATTCCAGTATCAATATATGCTTCTTGAATTTCATCTTCTCCATATTGAGACTCTAAATAATCTACCAAATCATTTACTCCAACTACTGTATCCTTCAGTTTTTTTTCATATGTGAATGTTAAAGCGCATTTTAACTTTTCCCTTCCTTTGTCAGCAGTTGAGCCTTGAAAAGATTCTAATACCATATTAGCCATTTTTATCAATATTTGCTCATCAAACTCTTCTCCATTTTTATTAGTAGGCATCACTATTTCGCTCAATAAACTATTCATTGACCCAACAGTAGTATTCATTCCTTCAACATTGCTAACAACAGCTTCCATTTTTTCTATTATTTCATCGTATTTTTTGTTTTGATTATCCAACGTTCTTTTCAAATCATCTGTTAATGCTGTAGATTTGCATGTTGTTTCTGTTAATTTATCAACTGACGAACTTACCTTTTCTTTTATTTCGTTTGTACTTCTTTCTCCTGTTATGCTCATCCAAATCGCAATAACAGATAACACTATTGATGTAACTGTACTTGCAAAGGAAACCTGTCCCACAAAAACACTATTATCAGCTGTTTTTACTGTAAGGGCCAATATCATTAACGCTATTGAAGCAATCAACACTATCATTGTTGTACGGTGCGCAACTGCTTCATCAACCCTTTTCTGGCAACAGTCCTCACTGTCTTTTCCTTTATAGCATTTATACTCTTTTCTGAAACACATACTCAATCCCCCTCCAGCATTAGTGATGTGTAAATTATACTACTCCAATCGTTACTATTCAATTATCAATTTAGAAGATTTTCTATCCCTCTCTTCCCCATACGATCATATACTGTCCGTTCTTTTCTTCTACCAGATGCGCCATTCTCTGCCGCATAAGTCTCTGCGCTGTGCCTTTTCTCCGGTAAAAACTCCGCCTGCTGATCGGGAGAATACCGTATTGTGCTTCCAGCATGTCATAACTGGTACCAATAACGATTGATTCTGTCAGTTTGTCAGCTATAATGCTGTCCACACCCATGCAGATCTCGTATACTTCTTTTTCATTCACACGCATTCCCCCTCTAAAACTTGCTTGCTCTATTCTTCTCCCTGCCAGATCTTCGGTGTACCATCTGCGTTAAGCATGACTGTAAAAGTTCCCCCGTATCCATGTCCTTTTATGTACATAACATTGGTGTCTTTGTCTACATAAATGGTATATCCCCATTCATTTTCTACCTTTTCCATCATCCTATCCTGTCCCTCGCTGACATTTGCTGTATCACTGCATCCGGCAATCAGGAGTGTTGCGGTTATAATGGCTGTTATAAGTTTCTTTCGCACTGCATTAGTACTCCGTATTTTCCTCATATTCCTCTTTGCTGATGGTCCTGATGCATTCCTCACTCACGCCTAAACTTTTCGCCATGTTTGCAATGGCTTTTTTCACATAGTCGTATGCACTTTCTTTAAAAATCCTTGGTTTTTTTTCTGTGACTGTGAAATCCATGTTCCGCTCTGCATATCCAACGGAACCCACTCCACCAAACATTTCTGAATCCTTAATTTCAAAGTATAATGATATCCTGATTTTCATTTTATTCATTGTTTTTCCTCTCTTTCTCGATCAAAGCTCCACTTAACTTATAACTTCAAACCTGTATTTCTGTTTGATACATGGATATTTGATATGATCTACCTCGTCCATAAACATATTAAATGGTCTTGCAAATTTATCCCCACAATGGACATCACAGTCTATCGACTGCCCGTCGTACAAGGCTTCATATATTACTAACAGCTCTCCCGTTTCTGTATGCTTTGCGTAATCCAAGACTTTATATAAATACAAATTTTTTTCATCCTCTATCTGCTTTGTTGTAAGCATTTCTCTCTTAAAATGCCTTACGATATCACCTTTATGTATCCTCATTTTTCTCCGTCCAATCCTCTCTTTCCGTATCATCTCCGCGCCGCATATACTACTGCGGAATGTGGTATGATGATCGCTTGGTTTTTTATCTGGTTCTAAAATTTAAAGGTTAGGCAAACCGAAGCTGTCCTGTCTGCTCTGCTTCTATCTGCATATTTGGCATCCGCTCTGCAACACACAATTCTG
>ERZ650918.105-NODE-105-length-94903-cov-18.514254_pt1 | contig 94903 bp, 76 predicted proteins | sample MGYA00514758_ERZ650918 | MGnify/ENA metagenome assembly ERZ650918 | reverse complement strand
GGCGACCAACCCGGCCACCATCAGCATCGAAAACATCAGCTGCGTCTTTGCCGTCAAAGCGTCCAGCGTTGCAATGCTTGCCGTATTTACACCGTCAAAACGCAAGACTTGCTTGCACAGAGTCATCACGGCCACTGCAATCGGCAGCGTAAGCAACACCGTGATTGGCAAAATTCCAAACCAGACCGTTGCTAAAAGAATCGCAAAAGGTGAAAGCATTTCAAACTGATAAAGCCACACCGACCACTTTTTTCCCAAAACGGAGGCCAAAGAACGAATGCCTGCCTCCGTATCCGTCTGAGCGTCGCGCAAGTTGTTGGCGTGCAAAATGCCGACCGTCAGAATGCCCGTGGGCAAAACCGCCCAAATAGCATCAAGCGACCACGTACAAGGAGGTCAAGCGGAACTGTTCACCCTTGCGAAAAAGAACACAGGACATCGTTTTAATCGTTTACTACGCCAATACAGGAAAGATTGCCAGGGCTAAATCCCTTTGAGTACAGGGTGTCGTTTCAATACAGAGGTGGTTCTGCTATCGCAGGTGCGTTTGAGTCTAAATCCCTTTGAGTACAGGGTGTCGTTTCAATCCTTGAGGGTGAAAAAATACAACAAAATCAATGAGCTAAAGAGAGCAATTCCAACTTTTGGATGCCATCTCAGAGCAGGGGTTGCAAACGTGTATTTCTTCAACATGCCACTCTTCCAACACGAGACTACCTAGCTTATGCATAGGAGTCAAATAACCCGGATTATCTACCCCAAATTTCTCTCTTTTTCTGCGCATTCCTTCCACGGTCACCTGAGCACTCCGAAACTCGGCAGACTCCAGTCTTATTGCCTATGAGCTCAGTCGTTTACTGCTAACTATTATCGTGAAGGTAAAACAGTTGACAGTGATCAATAGTCAACGTCAAGTGAGACCATGAAGAGTCTTTGTTTCTCTTGTTTACTATTAAGCTATTTCGTTAATAGTCTTCCGTCCTTCACAAACCGCGCAACTCTCCTGGGTAAGTTTTGTTCAATTGCCGAATTTGTGGTTTGCAGCTTTTCTGTTGTCATCAAAGTCAATCCCCATCTCTCGGCAATTGAGGTCCATTATCTACGGAAATTTTTTTCGCAAAGAAGCCTAGGCACCAGCTTTCAGCCACGACTGCCATTGCCGCACCTAAATTCGCTTTCATCTCCTCAAAATCTCCAATAAAGCTTCCCTCAATCCCAAAACATCACCGTCCCTCCACGCTTACCATCTATGTCGGGTTCCAGTCGCAAAAGACACTTGGGACACATCAAGACTCTGCTCATTTCAACATTACAGTCCGGACAACAAGGTCTATATCTCCACATAGTTACCCGTGTTGTTCTATCGAACCAATCTTTTGTCGATGGATCCTCTTTTTCTATATAAAAACTCAAATCTTGCAATGTATGAAAACTTTTACATTTTGGACATTGAAAATTAACAAGGGATCCGGATATAAATCCTTCAGGATACTTTTCAAGGATCCTCTTTAATTCAGGTATTTCGTTGCTCTCCAAATAATGTTCTCGCAACTCTTTCGACACACGCCAATAATTTAATCCTATTCCTGACCTTAGGAAAATCTTAAAATTGCATTTCTCACAAAAATATGTGTATCCATTCCCCATGTTGCAACTCGCTTATTTAATGTGCTAAAACATTTATCAAACGACAGAAATCTGCATCACTTCCCTTCAGCTTAAAATGGTATTCTGAATCAAGACTTAACCTCAAACAGAGATCTTTGAATACCATTTCCCTAAAATTTGCTTTGTCTTCATCAGAAAACTCTGCATCAGGCATTGCAATGCCGTCAAAGTTCGTATGTCCATTCGGGTGATACATTGTAAAAAAGAATGGACCAAAATAATGATCTTCACTTTTTAAAAAATCTTTTTTCTTCGGGTCCAAATATTTTTTCGCTGTCGTTTCTGAAAAACAAATCTGTTCTACCGTATACGCCAAAATTGGCCGGGAAATTGAAACTTCAGGGTCATATACGTGAGCGGCATACTGGAATCTGAAACTCGGCGTAATGTCTTCGTCAACTGCAACACCCTTCGGTCGAACCGAGATCATCACAAGATATTGTTTGCAAGTCCACGCTTCCCCTGCATCCTCTCCCATAAACGGAAGTGGGAACGGCGCAGTGAAAATGGATAGCGCATTTGTGAATTTCATTTAGTACTTTCCTTTTCATTGAATATGTCTTACCAACCGTAATATGCACGATGTGCAGCAGTAATACGGTCATGATCCTCTTCTGAAACCAACACCATGTTGTCAAGACTGTCAGGACCGCCTTCGCTCACCGGCAAAATGTGGTGTACGTCATAACCTTCCGGCGTATTTTCGTAGCCGTGCATCTTCAAGAAAGCCTCACGCACAGTCGGATCACGCTGAATTTCGTCAGACGGGATGTGCTCCGTATCCGGTTGTTCTCCCGCTGCAATCAATGCATTCAAGTCGTCCGAGTCACCAACAAACATACCGTTTTCAATTGCTTCAGGATCCACACCATCGATCGCTGGCGTCGAGCCATATGCTTCATTTGAGCCGTAGTCATGCACTACGGCCTCATCGCCATCAATTGCATCAATCAGCAACCCCGTACCAAGCCCCACCATCGCAACCTGAGCCACACGCCTGGCGTTACGACTTGTGAAAAAGCGATCTGCTGACTTCGCTGTAACCGCCTCGTCAACCAACCCGCAGGCACTTTCGATCGCACCGCCCACCGCAAGGCCCACCCCTTGAATACGTTGTCCTAACCGCTCGCAGGCTTTCTCATAGTCTCCCTTATTCAAATCTCTCAATACTTGCGCGCCTGTCTGCAATGTCGAAGCCGTCTGACTGACTACGTTGGACACAAGGTTTACGCCCACTCCTGCAGCAAACCTGCATGCCTTGAACGTTAGTTTGAGGTTCTGAGCAAAACTCATTTTCTTTATCTGTTCTTACTTACCGTCTACCGCTGATGGCTTGAGAGTTCTCTGCAACAGTACTTAAGCTAATTTGCTGGAAGAATGAATCTCACCTTCTGATCCAGGCAAAGCGTAGCGCTCTGCTGGGTAATTTCCCTGGATCACAAATTTGTGATTTCCAGAGCTTTTTGTAACTAGGCTATAGTGTTCGGCACGAATCGAAGCGTTCCAAAGGAGTTCCACGAATGGATTTGCTTTCGGCATCATGCCGCGTCGCTCTCGCCGGACTTTGTCATGATCTTGGAAAGTTCGCGCAACGCGCTCAAGAAGTTTCTTCTCAAACCGATAAAAACACCCACATTCAGCTGTATTGCCCCCGTACGCCAGAGGGCTATCACACGCATATCCATGCTGCGTTCACAGCTTTGGCATTCGGAGTCATTGAAAAAATTACGCCTCCCATTGTTTCCGGGGATCTTTTTCCTTTCGAAAGTAGAGACTCGCTGTCAAAAGCCACCGACAGCCTGATCAATTGCTGTGCAGCTCACCATCACCCGCAAACGTTCTTGCAGTGGATCGTAGCGACTGCTGATCGCGTGGCTTCAGGTTTTGAACGCGAAACTTTCGACGAGTACAACACAGCCCCTGAGAATGACGATTTCTATTCAGCGCGTCTCCTGACGCTTTTTGAACAAATCCGTTTCAGCGATACGATCCGAACCCCTGCACCGTTCAAGTTTGCCTACCCTCTGGCTCCCCTTTCCGTTTCGGCTCTCTATCCGAAGAGCATTGCCCCAATGGGCAGAAACCAGGCAGTTGAAGAGTACAAACGTCTCTGGACTGAATTCAAACATTCCGTTGAATCGCAAGACTCGAACACATCGGCCATCCGCCAACACAGCTCCAACTGGTCCCTGTGGCTCGATCACTTCGACACGCTTTGGCTAACCTTTACTCACAGCATTCCTTCGGCAACTGCTTTCGGCGCCAAACCGGACGTTTCTCTTTACGACCATTCCAAAGCGACCGCAGCATTTGCCACCGCACTCTGGCGCTGGCACTATGCAGCTCAGCAGACGGGCAACGAAGCGGCATCTCTCCTTCAGAGTCGACGTGACTGGGACACTCAAAAGTTCCTTGTCATTCAGGGCGACTGTTTCGGCATTCAGGATTTCATCTTTTCCGACGGCTCGAACACGAACAAAAAGGCGGCAAAGATTCTGCGCGGCCGCTCGTTCTACGTCTCGCTCCTGTCTGAACTAGCGGCTTTGCGAGTGCTCGAAGAGCTGCAGCTGCCGTCCACAAGTCAGGTGATCAACGCGGCCGGCAAGTTCCTGATTGTCGCTCCCAATACGCCCGACGTCATTGAAAAGCTGATACGGGTTCAAAAGGAAATCAACGACTGGTTTGTACGCAATACGTTTGCGGTCTCCGGTCTTGGTCTGTGTTGGGAAGCCGCAAGCTGCAACGACTTCATCGGCGGCCGTTTTGCCGATCTGCAACAGAACCTATTTGCTGCGATGGAAAAACTCAAGCACCAGCGTTACGGTCTATGCGACAAAGATTGTCCCGTTGTGCTTGAAGCCGATTACGCCAACGGCTCTTGCGACTGGAACAACCGCTACCCGGCAGATCGAAAGGACAACGGCGAATCCAGCTGCGCTCTTTCCCGCGACCAAATCCATATCGGCGAATGGCTGACCAAGGCTACACATATTCAGATCGTCAGTGCCGAGGCGGATGTGCCAGCAGGAGCAAAGGCATGTGAACTGCCGATTTTCGGCTACCGAGTCGTATTTTCTGAAAACCGCGTGGAAAGCACGCACCGTCAGGCTCTGAACGGCGAGCTGATCCGCATGTGGGACATCACAATGCCGAGCACCGAATCGGAAGTGCTTTGGCACGGTTGCGCGCGACGCAACATTTCCGGCTACGTTCCCCGTTTCAGTCAGAACGACACGCACAAATTCGATACTGGGGTTTACGACAGCAACGCTGTTGCTGACGGCAAACCTGGCAGCTCCGACCCCTATAGACTGAAGTCCTTCAGTCAACTGGCCTGTGAAGACCGAATCATTGACGCAAACCATTCCGTCTGCGGCGTATCCGCATTGGCTATTTTGAAGGGCGATGTCGACAATCTCGGCCGCATTTTCAGCGAAGGCCTTGCCTCAAGCGCATCGGGCAACGGCAAACGCCAAATGACTTTTGCCAAAATGGCAACGCTGTCACGGCAAATGAACAACTTTTTCAGCATGGCCGTGCCGTTGCTGAATCAGTCCCGATACCCAAACATCTATACCGTCTTTGCCGGCGGAGATGATTTCTTCTTCATCGGTCCGTGGCGCTCAACGCAGCGTTTCCTGTCGGCACTGCAAAGCGAATTCGAGAAGTACGTCACCGGCAACCCACTTGTCCACTTCTCCGCGGGCGTGTCAGTCTGCAAACCCAATACCTCGGTAAGCACGATGTCGCGATTTGCCGAAGATGCGCTTGAGCAAAGCAAGAGTCTTCCGGACAAGAATGCCGTCACGATCTATTCGCACTCCGTTCACTGGCCCGCTTGGGCTGAACTTCAGGAATGCGCGCAGCACCTGGAACGCCTTCAGGCGACATATCAGCTGAGCACCGGTTATCTCTACGGTCTTTTCGAGCTGATTGATCTATCCGACAAGGAAGCCGCTGATCCAGCCGCCAGCTTGTGGCGCAGCCGCTTCCGCTACCGGACGGCGCGCTTCGCCGATGATGTTGCGCGGAAAGGCTGCGGCGAAAGATCCGTCGTGATCAACGGGCTTTCTGATGAGATCTACAGATACATTGACCGTTACCGCGGCAACTACCGCATCGCTTTAACCAATTTCTTCTATACCCGCCGTCAGTAACCGGCTGGAGAATTGCTTATGTCATTCAACACCCGTCAATATTCGTCCCGATCCTCCGATTCGGCTCCAACCTCCGATCACAAAGCGTGGGCGCAGAAAAATATTGTGCTCAAAAGCAGTGATCCCAATTTCCGAACGGATATTTTCTCTGACGTTGCAGAGGAAGCAGCCAATCGATGCTTCCACAAACAGTTCAACAAACCGGCTCAGGTGAGAATGTTTTATGACGAACTGGTGCGTTGGCAAAGCAAGGTTGCCGATTCGCAATCCAAGTTCGAGGAGTTGCTGCCCTACATCCGCATGATGCGTGCGAAGTTGGCCTATGCCAAAGGACGACAGTTAATCAATGATGCTTTCTACGACATTTTCTCGACGTGCATCGATAAGGTTTGCGACATTGAATCCCTAAAACACTGCAAGCTTTTTTTCGAAGCATATCTGGGCTTCCGTAAAGCTCTTGGCGACTAACTTTGTATGAATTTCAATTAGAAGAGAGAATCACATGCAGCTCACAAAAGTACACGTTTTGCATGCAGAACTGGTTTGCCGTTCAGGCGTTCATATCGGTGCCAGCGACAGTGAAATGCATATCGGAGGCATTGACAACGCCGTTGTCAAGCACCCCATCACGCAGGAACCCTACATTCCCGGTTCCAGCATCAAAGGCAAGGTACGCAGTCTTCTTGAGTGGCGTTCCGGTTTTGTCTCGAACGGACCGCTTGGCTGGCGGGACTACGTCAACAGTCATTCGGACAAAGTTCTTGCCATTCTGAAGCTTTTCGGTGTCGGAGGTCAGGTACTTACAGACGCACAAGCCAAGGAAATCGGACCGACCCGTTTGTCTTTCTGGGATTGCAGTCTTCTGCCCGAATGGATTAGCTCCGTTCGCACGAGCGAGGGTTCTTATACCGAAGTCAAAACCGAAAACTCGATTGACCGTATTGCCGGTACGGCAAAAAACCCTCGTCAGACCGAGCGTGTTCCGGCTGATGCCCGCTTTGACTTCAAAGTTACCGTTAAAGTTCTTGACGATGAGAATCTTCTCGACACTCTGCTTGCAGGTTTGAAACTTCTTGAACTCGACGGCATCGGCGGTTCCGTGTCCCGCGGCTACGGCAAAGTTAAATTTGAAAAACTCAGTCTTGACGGAAAGGACATTTCCGCCGATTTTGACCAGATCGATCCGTTTGCCAAGTAAAGCCTCTGCCCGTATGCTTTTATGAAACGACTGCTATTGAAAATTCAGCCGCTGACAGCTTTCGGCAGCACAATCAACGGCGGCATGCTGTTTGGTCAGTTCTGCTGCACGATTAAGATGCTCTGCGGCGAAGAGCGGCTTCAATCCCTTTTGGACGGATATTGCGACAACAAACCCTTTGCGGTCTTCTCAGATGCGATGCCGCAAGGTCTGGTGCCGATGCCGACGCTGCCCTTCACAATGTGGGTGCCTGCCGAGAGTTCGGCCGCCGAGCGCAAGCGTTGGAAAAAAATGCGGTGGCTTGCGCGCGCCGCCCTTGACTATTCGCCGGACCGTTGGCATGAATTTGCTCAGCCGCATTCCGAGACAGACGTCACGCGAGCCGCCGTTGCCCACAACACTATCCGGCGCGACACCATGACAACGGGCACAGATCAGTTTGCGCCATTCCAGAAAGAAGCTTCGTTCTACGAGCCAAATTCGGTTCTCGATATTCATATCGTGCTTGACGAAAAGCGTTTGTCACAAGAAGAACTCCTGACAATCATGCGGGTTCTTGGTCAGGTCGGCTTCGGTGCGGATGCGAGCGCAGGATTGGGCAAATTCGAAGTTTTGTCAGTGGATGAAGATCCGACAGCCGATACGCCCTGCCGACGTTATGTCGCACTTTCGGCCTGCACACCGCAAGGAACCGGACTTCGGGCAGAGAGTTCTTTCTTCCGAAGTCAGACTTATTTCGGCCGCCACGGTGCCGAACGCGTCTACGGACCGAGCCCCTTCAAAAGACCAATTCTGATGGCTGCTCCCGGAGCTGTTTTTGACTGCGGAGAAGCCGTTAGTCTGAGCTGGATCGGGAAAGGAATCTCCGGTCATTCCGTCTACGCTGACACCGTTCATCAAGGCTACGGCGTCGTGCTTCCCATCGCGCATTGGTTCAAGGAAACATCTCATGCGAAATGATTTCAAGCTTCAGACTTTTCGCTGCAGCATCACACCTCTAAGTCCTCTTTTTATTGGATGCGGTGAAGCATACACGCCGACAGACTACGTCGTCGACGATGGCGTTCTCTACAATTTCAGGCCGGAGTCTGTGCCGCTTACGGAATCATTGCGTCACAAATTGCTTGATGCGGCCAAGTCCGACAGCATCGCTGCCGTTCCGGCTTTCTTTTACGCTAACAAACAACTGTTCAGCGCTTTTGCCGAACATGCTGTCGAAGTCAGCAATGCAGTTGAATCAACGTACCTGAGCATGGTGCAGTCTCGCATCGACCGCAATCAAAACTTCATCTTCAAAACAATGTACCGACAACTGGCCGACGGTTCAGTTGCGCCGTATATTCCCGGCTCTGGACTCAAAGGCGTCATTCGTACATCGTTGCTTGATCGCTTGAGCGGAACTGCTGTCCAATATGGCAAATTCGAAGCGAAACTGTTGGACGGCGATTTTTCGAACTCGCCCTTCCGTTTTTTGCGCATCGGAGATTTTCTCTCTCAAGGCGCTGCCAGAATGCGCGTTGAAAATTGTTCTCGCTATCGGAAAGTCCCCGAGAACGACGGTAGTTTTAAAAGATTGATGAGCAAAAAGTGTGTGTTTGTTCTCCCTGCCCAATACAGGCTTTTCCAGGGTGAGATTCAGATTCAGTATGCAATCTCAGAGTGCATCAATCCGTCGAAATGCTACCAATCAATCGAAGCAATCTTTTCGGACCTCAACAGGTTTTACCTTGCAAGGTTTGAGGAAGCCTCCCGTCAGGCTTTGTATCAGTCCTGCCGCATTCAAAAGCAGCCGTGGATAAAAGAATGCCGACAACTTCTGATGAACCTCAAGTCTGAGATGTTGTCCGGTCGTATTGCATTAATTCGTATCGGCGGCAATGTTGGTGCGGAAAATCTGACGCTACGCAACGGCTCTGCCCAGATATTGAACCGACAGACCAAGAAAAAGATGCAGCACGCGTCAACTGCATGGACGGCAAGCGTCGGACAGGACATCATGCCGTTCGGGTGGGCTTTGCTTGAGGTTAATACTGATGCCGACAACACGCCGCTCAAAAATTGGTGTTCTCGCTTCTACAACGAAGCCAAAACCGCCAATGAGCTGATGTTGGAAACACGCGCTCATAAGGCCGCGTATCAAGAACTGGTTCAGGCCGAAGCCAAAGCGCTTGCCGAGCAACAACAAGCCGAACAGGAAGCCCAACAAGCCGCTGAGGAAGCCGAAGCAAAAATGGCTGCGCTTTCGCCCAATCTGCAAAAAGTCGAGCGTCTGGTTCAGGACATGAATGCGCAAACAGCAATCAAACCAGGGAGCGAGCTTTACGGCAAAGTTTGCGCACTGCTGACTGAAGCTGAGAAGTGGCACCCCGACGAACAAAAGTACTGTGCCGAGCAAATCGGGCCTCTCGTCAAAAAGAAAGACATGCTCCAAGGCAAGCGAGCCAAAGAAATCAAAGCGACCTTGGCAAAACTGAGAGAGGCGTGACATGCAAGACTGGTTCAATGTCGATTGGCCAATTGCGCGCTACCGGTTTGAATTTCTCGTCACGAGTCCGATCAATCTGCCGGATTATGCCGGATCTACCCTGCGCGGCACCTTTGGCAGAGCTCTGCGCAGAATTGCCTGCATGACGCAGGAAAAGGACTGCAAAGCCTGCCCCTTATACCAGGACTGCGCTTATACCAACATCTTCGAAGCACCGGCTCCGAGAGAACACAGTCTTCAGAAATTCAGTCAGATTCCTAATGGGTATGTCTTCGAACCCCCTGCTTGGGGAGAAAGACAATATGCGGTCGGCGAGAAGCTGGTTTTTCACATGGTACTGATGGGAGACGAACTTGCACGCTTGTCTCTGATTGTCTATGCGTTAAAGAAAGCTTTTCAACGAGATGTTGCCCATGGGACAGCCGAATTGGATCAGGTCTGGCTTGAGTCAGCGACTGGCGAAACGCTTGTTTATTCAAGTGAGGAGCCCACGATCGCCGCACACAATGCAAGTATGCGTTTGGCTCCGCCCGAGCAAACAGCTGCTGTCAAACTCAATTTCGTGACTCCGCTTCGACTTCAGAACAACGGACGAATATTGAGTTTTGACGAAATTTCGGCCCCCACTTTTCTGATGGCCTTGGTGCGCCGCATGGGTTTGATCGCCGAGTTTCATTTCGGAAAAAAATTGGACGTTGACTATTCTGACTTAAGAGACAAGTCTTTAAAATCGGCGTTCCAATCCAATCTGCGCTGGGCTGAATTCACTCGTTATTCCAGTCGACAAAAAAAACTGTTGAATTACAACGGCTTGGTTGGCAAGTGCGGTCTAAACAACATCCATCCCGACTTCCTTCCTTTCCTTCAATTGGGAACCTGGACCCATGTCGGAAAGGGTGCAACGTTCGGCCTTGGAAAATATCTGATGGAGTAAATTTCGATGCCGGCAAGCTCTGCTCCTTCACCGAAGCAAAAACTTGGAAACGCATTACGCAAACTATTGATTTTAAGTGCTTTTTCAATGCCATAGAGTTCAAACGTAACCCTGTTCTCGAAGGGATTTAGACCGATCTCTTTAGCTTGAATAACTTTTGCACTCGAGTTCAAACGTAACCCTGTTCTCGAAGGGATTTAGACCTAACGTCTCGCGGTTTGATCTTGAGGTTGAGTTCAAACGTAACCCTGTTCTCGAAGGGATTTAGACCCGAACTCAAGATGATGCCCGGCTCTGCTACGTTCAAACGTAACCCTGTTCTCGAAGGGATTTAGACTTGAGTTCTCGATCAAATTTAACCACTTCTTATAGTCCAAACATAACCCTGCCTTCAAAGGGATTTAAACAAGTTAACCTTCAGAGGCAATTAGATAAAGTCAGCCACACTAACATATGCACCAAAGAAGATTTAAAATATATTCATAAACGACCAGCCTTTCTAATATTTTCGTAAAAATATAAATAAAACAGGAATCCGCATCACAAATTAACAGAAAACACAATCAAACGGATAAGTAAGGTTGTTTTGCCTTTAGATTTTTCGCAACTCAAGCACAAGCCCTAGCGCTCATTCCTCAACTTGCCCTTCTTCAATACCGCTACTCAATCACAAGTTTGTGATTTCTCACTTCGCACTGAAAGAAGCCAATAATTCCTTCATCAACCTTCACGAAGCCCTTTGTGCCCCGAAATCTTTACTTGATCGCATACGACATTTCAGAACCTGCTGCACTGCGCAAGATCCTGAAATTGATTAAGTCATACGCCATAGGCGGTCAGAAATCGTTTTATGAGTGCTGGATGACGAAGCAAGAGCTCAAAGCATTCCTGGGCGATGTCATTGAGCTGATTGATGCACAAACGGACAGCGTCATGATCTTTCAACTTGATTCGCGCCTGAAACCGCAGATTGAAGGGCAACACACGCGCATCGCCTTTGACCCGTTTGTCGTTATTTAGGAGAGAAGTGCATGTCGACTTTGTACGTAGACCGTCGCGCCACTGAAGCCAAACTTGATGCCGGGGCAATCGTGTTTTCTGCTGAGGGCGTCCGTCTTGCTACGGTCCCCATCGCTCCCGTCACCCGATTAATCATCAACGGAGGCTTAACTCTCGACAGCAGTTTGCTTGGAAAACTGGGAGAACAAAATATCGGCGTCATTATTCTGACCGGCTACAAACATGAACCTGTTCTTTTCTTTCCGCGCGCTCACAACGATGCGGCCAAGCGTCTGCGACAAGCCATGGTGGTCAACAACGAACCGGCCACATTGGTTTGTTCTCGTAAATTGGTCGAGCTAAAAATAACCGGTCAAAAAGACCTTTTATCTGCAGAACTCTCCAACGGTTATCCTCGGCCCTTGGATCTAAAAGAACCCATTGAGGAAATGACAAATATCCTTGCCAGGCTTCCGCAACAGTCTTCCTGCTCGGCTTTGCTCGGCGCTGAGGGAGCTGCAGCAAGTGCGTATTTCCGCGGTATTGCTTGCATTCTCCCAAACTCTCTTGGATTTCAAGGAAGGAATCTCCGCCCGCCGAAAGATCCTTTTAATGCTGTTTTGTCGTTGTGCTACACCCTTTTGTACGCAGAGGCCCAACTTTTGATTCATGCCGCTGGCTACGATCCCTATTGGGGCGTCTTTCACAAGATAGCGTTTGGTCGAGCTTCTTTTGCCTGCGATGTCATGGAACCCATTCGGCCGATGGTTGATCGTTTCGCAATCGATGCATTCCGCAATCGGATTCTCCGTGTTGAAGACTTTTCAACCAGTCAAAACTCTTGTTTGTTGGGGAAGGCCGGAAGATCCCGACTCTATCCTGCATGGGAAATATTCATGGACAAGTGCCGCCCGTCAATACACAAAACGCTGGCTGAAATGGAATCGCTGTTTGATACTCTCCTACCTCGTCAGACAGGTTCGGCATGAATCAGTACGTCATTGCTTATGACATCGCCAACAAAAAGAGACTTGTCAGGCTACATCGCTATCTGCAACAGCATGCAACTCCTATCCAACGAAGCATCTTTCTGTTTTACGGTTCGGAATTGCAAAAGATGGCCTGCATAACCGGGGCCTTGCGATTATTGAATCCAAAAGAAGATTCTTTGTGCTGCTACCGCCTCCCTTCTCAAGGGAGAAAGTTGCGCATTGGCGCAAAGCTGTTTCCTGAAGGGGTCTTTTTTGCTCCGGTTGAAATGCAGACAATAGCCGCTTCCCCCTGTTAAATTGCTTTTTTCAATTAGTCGTTTGGAGAAAATTACCCGTGTCCGTTTGGTTTGTATCCAGACACCCCGGAGCCATTGCCTGGGCTAAGAACCAAAATCTTGGTATAACTCATTGGCGTTCACACCTTGTCATCGATGAGGTCGCATCCGGCGATACCGTTATCGGCACTCTGCCGGTACATCTTGCTGCAGAAGTTTGTGCTCGTAACGCTCGGTTTTTTGCACTGTCTATGGAGCTTTCGGTCGATCAACGCGGACGCGAGCTTTCGTGTGAAACGATGCAGACGATGAATTGCTCGTTGCAGGAGTTTGTTGTCACTGCTCGTTCTTGAGGAAGAAAAAATGTCTAGTGATCAAACTGATGATATGAATGTTCACACTCAGTTTTGCCTGGTCTCAGGCGAACAGATGCCCAACCTCCTGCCTATCTTTCAGCTCGGTGCTAAGAGAGTTGTCCTGTTTGCCACCCCTCAAATGAGCCATCAGTCTGAGTTATTGAAGAAAACACTTCGACAAAGGTTGCCTGCCATTGAGGTCGTCACGGTCAATCTTGTCGACGCCTACGACTTCAATGACATCGCTAATACCGTTCTCGATGAATTGGCAAAGGCGGAGACCATAATCAAGACCGACGACTCGAACGGTGAAATCGTTCTCAACGCTACTGGCGGGACCAAAGTCATGGTGCTCGCCGCAGTCAGTATTTTTTCTGCCAACGGCAACAGAATTTTCTATCTCAGCGAGGCGACGAATGAATTGATCTTCCTTCCGATCGTTGGCTCAAATGAAACACAGATCAACAAAGCCGTTTCAAAACCGATTCGCCTGCTCGACTATCTGGCCGTATACGACGTTACCGTAGAAAAACAGAAAGAAGAACGTCCGACTCTGTCCAATGACTTATTCCAAGAGCTTATCTCGCGCCAACAGAAATATGAGCATGGCATTGCCGCTCTCAACGCCATTGCCCAGGCTTCTTTGATCAACTCCAAAGGCAAAAGGGCTATCTCAACAGAGATGGATACGCCGCCCAACTCGGAACTTAAAATGCTGCTCTCCTGCTTTGAGCAGGAAAAGCTTCTGAGAGTTGATGGCAATAAAATCACCTTCCCCAGCGAACAAGCGCGGTTTACTGTCAACGGAGGATGGTTTGAAGACCATGCGTTCAACATAGTGTCAGGCTTACGCAGCCACGGCGTTCACGACCCCGAGAAAAATTTGAGAATCGCCCCTCAGGGGCAACTCATCGGCAAGGGCGCCGATTATGAAATCGATACCTGCTTCATGCACAATCACACGATTTATCTTGTGGAATGCAAGACGTGCTTGATGGAAGACACCAAAGTCACAACACCGATACTCAATAAACTTTCGGCCATTTCACAAAGTCTTGGCAAGAAAGTTCGCTCGATTTTGATCAGTTATCAACGCCTCAATCCGAGTGCCAGAGCGCGGGCTGCAAACGAAAACATTGCCGTAATTGACGGCAACAGTATCTGTCGACTCAGAATCAAGCTTCTCGATATTCTGAACGAGAATACAGCTACATCATGACTTCCTGGGATAAGTATTCAAGACGTATTCTTGTCTCCGTCACGGGACTGTCGCCGCAGGTCGTGACGGAGACACTCTTTAGCCTCGTCACGGAACACAAGTTCGTTCCGACTGAAATCGTTCTTTTAACAACCTTACACGGTAAAAATCGAGCTGTCCGCGACCTGCTGGACCCTGTGGACGGGAAGTTCGATGCATTCTGTAAAGAGTACGACCTGGAAGGAAAAATTCGATTCACAGCCAACGACATTCAGGTGATTACCGGTGCCGACGGCACTCCGTTGACGGACATCAGAACACCTCAAGACAATGTCCGCGCGGCGGACAAAATCGCCTCTGTCATCGGAGAACTGTGTTCTGACGACAACTCTGTGCTGCATGTGTCGATTGCAGGTGGGCGAAAGACAATGGGCTTTTTTCTCGGCTACGCCCTTTCCATCTATGGCCGTGAGCAAGATCGCATGTCTCACGTTCTTGTGTCTGAACCTTATGAAAACAACAGAGACTTTTTCTATCCGACTCAAACTCCGAGGGAGATTTACCATTCGGACGGCAGTCCGCTAGACGCTTCCCAAGCCAAAGTCTCGCTTGCAGAAATTCCCTTCATCAAACTTCGTGCTGGACTATCGAAAGATTTGATTTCGCGAGAATGTCAGTATTCGGACGCCGTTGCACGGGCACAAACAGAATTGGCACCGGCCGTCTCTCTCACGCTCAACATCAGAACACGTGAAGTAACATGTGCAGGACAATCATTCCGGCTTCCTCCAGTGCATTTCGCTGTCTATCTTTGGCTTGCTCAACGAGCACTTCAAGGCAAGGAAGCAATTCGACCTGGCTGCAACGGGACAGCGCAAGAATTATTGAACGTCTACAAAGAAGTAGTCGGCGCATCAAGTGCCGATTACGACAATGCTTGTGCTGCTCTGAAACGTGAAGAAGACTTCCTACCCTATTTTCAGGAAAAAAGATCTCTCGTTAACCGGGCCATGAAAGAACATCTGGGCACCTACAAATCACAACAATACAAAATTGTGTCCGTAGGGAAGCGGCTCGCAACAGCATACCAAATCACTTTATCCGCTGAACAGATCATTCTCCTGAAAGAATGATGTATTGGGCATCTCATGCACAGCAAATGACAGTGAAGACCGCCGCATCAGAGGGCAATTTGTCTTCTCATAACTTTCCCGTCGATCGCAATAACGGTTGTCTTGACGACGACTTTCCAAAACAAAAACGCCCGACTCCCATTCCAAGAATCGAGCGTTCAGTCGCTTAAAGGCTTCTGTTAGACCAGCCAATGCCCGGCGACCAACCCGGCCACCATCAGCATCGAAAACATCAGCTGCGTCTTTGCCGTCGAAGCGTCCAGCGTTGCAATGCTTGCCGTATTCACACCGTCAAAACGCAAGGCTTGTTTGCACAATGTCATCACAGCCACGGCAATCGGCAGCGTAAGCAGTACCGTCATCGGCAAAATTCCAAGCCAGACCGTTGCCAGAAGAATTGCAAACGGCGCGAGCATCTCAAACTGATAAAGCCACACCGACCACTTTTGCCCCAGGACCGAAGCGAGCGTACGAATGCCGGCCTGAGTATCCGTCTGAGCGTCGCGCAGGTTATTGGCGTGCAAAATGCCGACCGTCAGAATGCCCGTGGGTAGCACCGCCCAGATAGCATCAAGCGACCATGTCCCCGTCACGATCCACGCCGTCGCAAAAAGTGGCGTCAACGTATAGGCGATAAAGATCACGACGTCACCGCCGACGCGATACTTCAAAGGCGGGTAAACCAGCGCCGCCACAATGCCTGCAAAGGTCACCGCCAGAAACGGTAGTCCTGTTCTCCAGACGAGAAAGAGCGCACACAGCGTTCCGACGACAAAAAGGAAAATTGCAAACCAGAGAAACTCCCGGGCCACGAACTTACCGTCGACAAGCTGCCGTACTCCCAACGTATTTTGATTGTCGACGCCGTAGCGAAAATCAAAATAATCGCTCCATACGTTGCCCGCGGCGTGAAAGATGACGATGTTTACGAGTGCCCAGACAGCATTGACCGGATCTATCGCAACGCCGTTTGCAAAGTAGTAAGCCAGCACCAAAGCCACCGGCATTGTCGAAGCCGGATACGACCAAGGACGCGTCGCCACAATCCAATCCGTCAGAGTACGCTTATTTGTCATGCTACAAAATTCTCATTTGATATATCAATGGAAACCCGCAGTATACATCCTGGTAGCGTGTCATTCCGAGTACACGTCAAGCCGTACGGATTCCAAAAGAAAATTTGAGTCCGTCACCGCAGTCAGAAGAACAGACGGCCCAATCGAAAACCTTCTCCAGTCTCTTTGGCTGAAATCGTCTCGGCGCAACCGGCAAGAAGGGCCACCGCCAGCGGTGACTGGAAGAAATCAAGCGCCTGATCCAAATCCACCTGCCAACCGACCATTCTCCGACGCGAATCGATGCATGTTTGCATGGACGTGTCGTTGCTCAGATCATGATAGTTGCGCTTCAAGTCGAAGGTCCCATGGGTGATGCCGAGCATGATTTGCATCTCTTCGTCCTTGCCTTCGGCACGTTCAAGAAGAAGATCAAGTCTCCGCCGTTCCACCCAAAATACCGCTTTGACGTCAGAACCTAGCGGCGTATGACAGACGTCGACGCAAAAAACCGAGCCCGCCTGTGTTTTAACTGAAATCCAGTTCAAGTCGGGGCACCCCGTTTCGTTTAAGCAGATGCACCAGGTCTTGCCGTAAGTCATTTCCGGGTTCGGGATTATGCGGCGAACATAAGTCGTGATCAACAAAAGCGCCGCATAGGAAAAAGAAGATTCTCGAAAATTCATATAGCGCTCCCAGTCGCTTGACCGAGCTTTGCTCTTGGCTTCTTCGAGCGTCTCAAGCCAGCCTCCGAGACCGAACTGAAAGACAACTTTTTCGTCCATGCGATCGAGCTTTTGAACGGCCGCCTGAACCGAAAGCTGTTCGGCTCGTCGATTGAGCTCTTCAGCAAGCTTCGTCTTGGAGATGTTGGCCAGCCACAGTCCTTTGCGTTGAGCAGCCGCGATCACTGTCGTTTCCAGATTTTTGCGTCCCTGCGTGTCGATCATGTCCACGAACAAAACAGCAAGTGCCGCGAGTTTGACGCCCTTTTTCAAATGCTCTTTTTGGCGATCCAAAATATCAACTGCTTCGCCGATATAAATTTCACCTCGCTTTCGCAATTGAATATAGACGCCCGACATATTCTTTCTCAATTTGATGTCGAGACAGTTCGGCAAATTGTCCTGGATAATTAAGCTGCAGCCGACGTCATGAGCAAACTCGCGAAATACAGCCAATTTATTTTCAGTCACCTTTCCTTTAGAAGTCTCTTCCATTTTTCAAATACACGTGTTAGAATAAAATTGCTTTCAAAATTTTTTATCAAAAAGCAGCTTTCGAGAGATCATTTTTGGGTTGACTAACATCTGCTGCCTTTTCATCCGAGTCATTTACCTATGAAGAACAGTCCTTTTCCTCTTGTGGCACCTTCCCGCCAAATTCCCCAGCATTCATTGCATTCGTTTGATTTCTATTCAAAGGTGTCATCATGCGCAAATTGAATCCAATTACGGCGTTGTACTTGAAGATTCTTGAATTCATCAGTTTTCTTCTGATTGAAGTTGGAGGAAGATTTGATAATGTTTTTAACCCTAAAGGATTGACTCAATCTGAATTAAGAAATCGCCAAATTACAGCAAGAAACCACCAAAGATTTTGGAAACGCACCAATTCCTTTTGGAGTGACTAGTCAAGTGAAAAAACTTAACCCCATCACTTCTGGCTATCTCACAATCCTTGAGCTTGTCAGCGTCATACTGATCGCGCTGGGAGAAAAACTTGACCCACTTTTCTCCCCTCAGCGGCTTTCGTCGGAGTATCCACAGCATCTTCGCCCGCAACAATCTCCATGGCCACAGGACGACCAACGCTTCGAATTCTCCCAACCACCTTCATCCTCAGATATCGAGCCCGTGAACCTCAATACCCCAGACTACTACTTTGACCGATACGATCCTCGCAGTCCGTTCTACGATCACTTTCCCGATTCCGACGATTGGTATGACACCTTCACCGGACCGGATAATCACCACGGTCCGGATCCGTTCGATTCCTACTGGAACACTTAAGGCAGTCGAATGCCCTTCGGCTGACGTGCAATCTCCACCAGACTCTTCCAGTCATCTTGCGACACGTAATCTCGGGCGCTTGCTCCGATCTTCTCAAGTCTGTCCTGCAAGGCCGAGCTACTTGCCGCCCAAGCCCTCAGATCCTCTTGAATCTCGTCGCCGTTGCGATAACCCCACCCTGCCAAGAAGGCATTGCGCAAGGCAAAGTTCTTGTCTTGGGTTTCCTTGTTGTAGGCTTCTCGAGCGACCAACACCACACCCCGATCAAAATTCATCCGACTGATCCGAGCTTGTGTGCTGTTTTGATGTTGCGCAACAAATTGCCCATGTTGCGCATCAAACTGTTGAACGCTCTCAGACGGCACAGAATTCATGACATCCCCAACGGTTGAGGCATTGAGTGTTGCCCCTGAGATCTCTTCCATCCTTGCGACATTGTTTTCTGCAGCACGCTCTACATTGGCGGGAGCCGCCTCAAACACATCGGCATTTCTCTCCACGGCTGAAACAACCGTCCCCGGTCCGAATCGATCTGCAGGCGTAATACTTCCTCCAGCTCGGACGTGTTGCTCACCGGCAAAATTCGCGAGTTCTGCGGGTTGGTACATAGCACGCAAAGCAGCCTCGCCGCTACCGTATCGCTCAACGGCATAGTTCATCAACGGTACCGAGGTATCCGCTGATGTCGTCACAGAACCAGAATCGGATTCGTTCAGTGTCGAAACCGCTGACATCGACTCGACATTAGACTGGGTTTGATCCCGACCGATCGAACGGCTTGTACTCAAAGATTGCATAAAACCGCGAGCAAAGTTTCGAACATTCTCGTCCGAATGAGAACGAGCAACATTTTCTGCTGCCGCTTGTACCATTTGATAATTTCTGACAACAGAATCACCACTCGAAGTAGTTGTCTTTCCAGTCGCACTGTCGACAATGCTTTGTGCATCAGACATTGTTAAAGATCCACCCAACATGCTCGATAAACTCCTCAAGGGTTGATGCCCCCTCCCGTTTATTCCAAAGGCATTTCCTGCACCATCAACAATGTTCATCGGAATCAAGCCAGTTGAACGAACTGGAGAAACGTTCGGCATAGTTCCCGCGCCTATTTCCTCCACTGTTCCATTGCTTCCAGCTTGAATTCCCATTCGACTCATGTAATTTACTGCCTCATTAGCGGATGCTGTAGTTCCCATCTCCGTCGCCCTCGTGAGCGTCACACTATTCCCCCATCCGCTCGAATCCGAATAATTCGTCGTGAGCGCTCTCTGTTCACTCAGCGCATCCTTCAAGGCATGCGCAAAGTTCTGTTGCGTTGTGTCGCTGCTCGAAGCCGACTGAGAAAAGCTGAAACGCGCCGCATCGGTAGTGACAGTCGAGGTCTGTCCGACGTTGGATGCCAAATGCCCTCGCACGTAGCTTTGCTGCATCTGAGAGTCCACACCGAAATTAACGGCGGTGCGCTGCAGGCCCGTCACTTCACCAGCAGCAGCACGCGTCACCGTTCCGTAACCGGACTGCGTCACCACCATGCCGGGATCCGTGCTTCGCACCGAAGCGTCCGACTTGTTTGACGACACATTGTTAGCGGAAACGTTAGAAACACTGACGTTACCCTGCGAGATATTGCCCGCTGCAATGGATGCTCCTTGAGAGGTCGCAGCACTCTGCGCGGGCTGCATCAAACCGCCCACAAGCTGCCCCACGGCCATGTCCCCTGCACGCACCAGAGCGTAGGAAATCACCGGCACGGCACACAACAAAGCGCCGGCAATCGCCTGGGAGCTTGCTCCCGTCTCCCGGATCATCGTCGCGGCCTGAAGGCTTGAGCCCCCGAAGTTCTGTGCCAACAGCGTAAACGGATGCAGGTCGTGCGCAATGACGAGGTAATTCACGACAGACGACAAAGCCGGCCACAGCTGCACGGTCAAAAGCAACGTGATGTAGCTTCTCACCACATTGGCCATGCCGGTGCCCGAAACAAGCGCAATCAACGCCACCACCGGAAACATCGCAATCACAACGAATTCCAATGCGTTTCGAATCTTCGGCAGCGCATCCTCGGCCATCTTTGCCATCGTGCGGTAATTGATTTCACCGGCCAGATTGCCCTGAGCGCGCGCCAGCGTAGACGCCATCGCTGCGGGACCGGCAACATTCACGGCGTGCCCCGACATCACCTTCGGAAGAGCCGTGAGCATCAAAGAGTGCTTCAAAGAACTTTCGGCCGAACGGGATATACCCAAAAGCAAACTTTCCGTCTGTGTAATGCTCGCGGCAATGGACGTTGACGGATTTGTCGCTTCCGGATCGAGCTTGACGCCCACCCAGCGCTTTAAAGCGGGCAGTTCAACCGTCGTGAGCACCTGCTCCAATTCAGCCACGGCCTGCGGACACTTCACAACTGAGCCGTCGGGCATCACAGCCAAACGTGCGGGATTGACCCATCCGTCGCTTTTGATCGTGGTCCACAGATCGCTTGAAGCCATCGCCTGATCGGCCTTGCGGCTGTCCAACACAACTTCCGGCAAGACGCAATTTTTCAATACCGACTGCAAGGTCTCCCGCCCCTGCACCGTCACCGGGCCCGTGCGCTGCAGCACCTCCATCACGCGCTGCGGATAGACCGCGCCGAAGCTCGAATACTTCGCGACGTCAGCCGGAATAAACGCAGTTTCATAAGCTTGCGTAAGCCAATGCCCGATGCGGCTTGAGACGGATGCAAAAAAGGCCATCGACAAGGGAACGTTGTCGACGTTGTAAACGGTGTGACTGCGCACGTCTTCGATCACCACCGTCGCCTTGGGGACAATCGCCACAAACCAAAAGAGAACTGCACAGGCAAAGTAGGAAATGACGGGCTTTCCTTCGCCCTTGACGGCGCCGATCAGCAACGCCGCCACAAGCCCCGTCACCACCAAAAAAGCCGCCAACTGCACAAAGCCCGATCCGGCGGTGACCGAAACCAAGCCTTCAAAGAGATCCCGAATCTGATTGCCGTTCCAATAGGCGTAAAAGACAAACGCGTCGTCCATCACTTGAACTCCTTGGTGCTCTCGGGCCACGCCTCGAAGGTCGGCGCCACCTGATTGACGGCCAGGCTCTTTTCGATGTGTTCAAGCTGCAGGATGAGGTGCGAAGCTCTGGCCATTCCCTGAAGCAGCTTGTCCTGACGTTGGTAGACGCCCTGCTGCACGGCTTCGATGCGTTCTTCAAGCATTCGAACGTGCTCGACGTGTTGCGCGGAATGGTCCTTGGCGCTTGACCCTGAGAGAGCCGCCTTGATGTCACCGGCCAACGCATTCACGGCGGCAGCAAGCAATTCGTAAGCGGCCGCATCCACGTAGATGCGCACCAAGTCGTCGGCAATGCCCCGATAGCGCGATGTGGCCGCAAGATTCAACACCCGCAGCAGCGGTACACCTGTCGTGCCGCCCAAGAGCATCAGTTCCCGATCACTCACAAGGGAGGCGTTGCGCTGCTCGACCGCCTTGCGGTAATTGGCCGCGGCCGCTTGCAGTTGATCGACAAGACTGCCGTCGCTCGTGGCTGTGGATGTCACTTTCAGGCACCGCTTGGGCTCATCGCACTTCAGACGCTCAATCTTCACGTTGCCGCGCACTTCACCGAAAAGAATCGGCAGCAAATCAACGCCCGAATAGTGCGTACTCGTCAACACCGCGTCCTGCCCGGAACCGGACTTGCGAATGATCGTGGTGCCCACGAGCGTCATCATCACTTCCTTTAATTCCTGGCTGTTGTGCTTGGTGAAGTTGCCGCTGTTGATGAGCGCCCAGGTGAGATTGATTTCGGGAGCGGAAACGACGTTTCCCGACGCGTCCTTTTGTACCGGAGCCTTGGCAATCGCCTTTTCACCGTTGTCACGCACCTGTCGATCGGCTTCGGACTGATCCGACGCACTGCCGCTGGCACGCAGGGCGTTTTTGGCGCCGTGTACAGCCTTTTGAAGCGCCTGCTTGGCGCCCGTGTCTTCCAAAATGGACTGCGCGGCGGTACACGCATCCGTGTAGCGGTTGGTGTAGCCGCGAATCAAATCCGAATAGCGACCCACGATTTCGTTTAAGTCAGGCGCCATGTATTGCAAAGCCATCTGAAACGCCACGCCCGGCAAAGACGTGCCCACGCTCTTTAAGAAGCTCACAAACTCTTCCCGGCTCGGAATCGAAAACGCGCCCAAAAAGATGTCGATGCCGCCGCAATTGGCCCGTAAGGAAGGCGGCGTGATCGCAAAGGGAGAAAACTCCTTTCGCGGCGACTTAAAGACAAAGCCGCCGCCCGTAACCACATTCATGCCACCGGCCTGCAGGATGCCCGACTGCGTCACATTGACATTGGCCTGCGCTTCGTCCAAAAAGTCATCCACAAATCCGGCCTGCACCTGGCCTGCGCTGCCGATTGCCATCGCCACAATCAATCGCAGCAGCGCTTTCTTTCTGTCAAATCTCGATTTCACTCTTTCCGTCCTTACTTCTTTTAAGCACGTTTCAAGGCATCACTGCAAGATGTCTCTGTCTTGTTGCCGTCGAGGCTAGATCGTCTGCCATTTCAATCGCCGCCGCATGGGTGTTGCGCACCAAGGTCATCGCATCGGCCGCACCGGTGGCCACAAGCTTGGCCTTCGTCAAATCCTTCTGATGGCGGCTTACGAGCACCAACGCAGGAAACTGTCGGATGCCCTGCGCCACAAACGCACTCAACCCCTTGTCTTCACGCGCTTCGGGCATAAGCGGGTTATCGGCACCTGTCACCGACACAAAAGCCGCGTCAAAGCCGTATTCGTCTTTGAAAGCTCGCAGCTGTTCGAGCATGTGCCGGGTCTTTAACGACTCATCCCCAAAGAAAATGAAGCCATGGTCTTTGGCGAGTACCCGCACTTCGCGCAAAAGACGCCCCTCCCTCTCTCGGTTCATGCCGGCGGAAACAACGTTCACCGCAGGCCGTACCGCCGTCCAGTCAAACTGCGGGTTGTCGACCAAAGCACGGCGCCAGCTCTCGGCAAACACACCCGCCTTTTGCATCAAAAAGGCGTTGGCCTGCAGATACAAACCGATGGCCGCAGGCGTGGGCTGCATCACCGCCGCATCCAATCTGCGATTGACTTCTTCGCGCAACTCCTTCACCGTTTTGAGACTCTTTAAGGTCGCAAGCCCCTTGCTCTCCATCTCGCGCGACAAAAGCTCCCCTTCGGCTGCTCGATCGAGTCCATCAACAGGAAAGATCGCCAACGCGTCATCGGTAACGTCCTTTTCAGTACGCTTCTTGGCCTGCTTCCCCCCTTTCCTCGCTTCGGGCTTTGCTTCGGAAAGCCTCTCGTCTTGTCGTCTTTCATGGCCGTAGAACAAAAAGGGCCTGGCCGGATCCGCCCAAACTCCCGGCATCAAACTCGCTGTAAGAACTGCGCCGACACAGACAAGCGCTTGCCACTTTCGTCTTTGCTTTCCGATCACGGTGCCTCCCCCGAGGGCACGTGCACATTTGCCTGCGCCGGCTTAATGACGTCAGCCGCCAGCAAATCGGTCTCAGGCATCGCCCAAAGGCTCACGAGAGCCGAGAGCACCAGCACGATGGAGGTGCGCAACAGCACCCGTTTGGTTGTGTTCATATGATCTCCGTGGTTTTGATTGTTTTTGTTGACGGTAGATGGGGCTTGCTGCTTCAACGTAGGTCCGGCGGCAACAAGAGCGTGGCGCGATTCGTCCTCAAACTCCGTGTCTTTTCCCTAGCAGGAGCCCCGTAACCGGCCAGAAGCGAATAGACCGCCGTACAGTCAACGCCAGCATCGGTTTCGCCCATGAAGCACTTGCCCGTGACGGTCTTTACTTCGGTGTAGTGATCCGACGACTCGGTGGCTTCTTTCACGCGTACTCTGGCGCGTTCCGTAACGGCTTGCGTACGCACCTTTTTGCCGGCTAGCGTCCCGTCCTTGGCCGCTTTTTCAGCGATTTCCGCCACAACAGGCGTCAAATCCATCTTGGTGAAATCGAGCCGCTGAAATTCCTCCAAGGTAAAGCCGCGCGTCACGGGACGCTCGGGCGTGCCCCAGCTGATGCCCAATTGCTTGCGGCCTTCTTCCTGCACGGTGCGGGCCAGTTTCGAGTTAAAGCACACCCAGGTTTCCTTCTTTTCCAAACACCCCGCACCCGACTTCTTGTCGCAGAAACTGCCCACGTAGTGGCAAAGCCCGCGGGACTTTCTCAACGCATGCATACGGTCTTCATTGGTGCAGGAAAAGTATTCGGCGGCCATTTCCAACGCAATCGACGCCAAAAAGGACGCAGGCGAAAACTCAAGCGTGAGGCTTCCCGTCGAAGAAATGCCCACCGACACGCCGTAGTAAGAAAGCGACGGCGAATACACGCCACTGCCGGCGCTTCCGTAAAGGGCCTGCAAAACGCCCTGCGTGGACTCAAAGGAATTGAGGATGTCGTAAACGTAAGGACTGCCGAGCCACTTGATGAATTCCGTACCGGCGTCCACCCCGATCGTGAGCCCGATCGAGAGCGCCGAATTGCTCATCGTGCCCGCCGTGCCCTCAACATCATTGCGGCAACATGAAAAGCCCATCATCTTGACGCTGCAGCCCGAGCCAGTGCCTTTAAAGAGCATGTCACCTTCGACTTCGCCGTAGATGCCCGCCTGTCTCAAAATTTCCCAGATGGCAACACCCTCGAGAAAATCGTCGCTTGTCTCGGGTTTTGTGGGCTCGCAGATGCCCGCGATGCAAAGCTCTCCGTCGCAATCCTTGCCCGTGACGATTTCTTCCGTTCCGCCTCCGCACACAAACGTTTTCGTGAGCATCGTGCAGTTGCCGTCCTCGTCCCTGCCCAAACACTTGGATTCGGTCAGTTTGCAGTCTTTGCGCTTTTCCAAGGATTCGCAGCCGTCGTCGGTCACCGGATCCCCCGCGCCCGAGCCGCAGGTGTAGGTGATCTCCGTCGCCCAGCAGTCTTTCGTGACAGGTACGCCGTTGACAATCTTCGTGCCGCCGGGTTCCGTGCAGACTTCCGCGGTCTTGCGACAGATGTCATTGGCTTCAAATGCCGAACACGTATCGACCTCGACTATCCCCGAGATCTCATCGCTTGACTCAATGAGTTCGGCGTTGCCCGGATCAACCGATTCGACTTTGCCGCAGTTGTAGACCACACGCTCGGCCTCGCACCCGTCGGGTCCGTTTTTGACGCACGTGCGTTCGACTTCGGTACAGCCCTCGCTAGCCTCCAACCCCTTGCAGGTGGACACGGGCTCGGTTCGCTCACAGCGATAGACTCGCTCATAGCCCCAGCACGAGGCACGATACGGAATACCGTTGATGACGCGCACGGGCGGATCCTTGTCAACGCACACTTGAGAAATCTGCGTGCAGTGCATGCCGCTGTTTTCCAGGTCGTCTGCCATCTGCGTACACGACTCGACGTCCTGCGTGGGCTGCCCGACGTTGACCGTCTCTTCGTCTTCAATGGAGGCGTTGCCGTCTTCCACGACGCCTTCAGGGAGTTTGCCTTTGCAAACGGCTTCCCCCACCTTGATGAGACACGCGGGATCGACGTCGGTATCACACGTCGGGTCCTTGGTGATCGTGCAGCCGCCTGCGGCCAAGTCCGAACAGCCCGTGGCCGTTTTGGCATTGCAGTAAAAGACGCGCTCGCAGCCCGACTCCGTACACTTCACTTCGCCTTTGGTGCAGTCTTGACGATCGAGCAGTTCGCCGCAAGCCGATTCGTCGACCTCGTCTTCGGTCTCCACGGTTGACTTTGTCCATTCGGCATTCACGGGCGGCAATTTGATTTTCTTGTCGCATACCCAGGTTTCCTTGTACGAGAGGCACACGGACTGCCCCTCGGCATCCTTGATTTCCTCCGAGCACGTTCTCTCTTTCATCACGCACTTGCCCGGTCCCCTGTCGTCCGCATCGTCCTGCAAGGTGGAGCAACCGTTTACGGATTCCGTATCGGGCACCATGCACGCGTAGGTGTCGCGATAGCTCCAACAGTCGCGCGTCACGGGCACGCCGTCGACAAGCCGTGTGCCGCCCGCTTCGACGCACACGCGCCCCGTCACGACACAATTTTCTTTGCCGGCGTCGGCGGCCCACAAGGAACCGGTCACCGCAAACAAGCCCGCGGCGCAACAAAACGCCGCCCGCAAGCGCCAGCCCGTCACAATCCCGTGCATGTTTCGCTCCAGTGTTCGGTTTCGGCGTTTTTCACAAAGCGCGTGAAGGGAAAGCGAAGCGAGACCTCGCCCTGATAGACGTGGTTCGTCCCCGCGCTCTTGTAAACGGTAAGTTTGATGTCGGCAATGCAGTCGGCTTTGTTGCAGGAGACCTTGCCCGCAAAGCGCGCCAAGCCGCCCGTGATCGGTTCGACCGTTTCAAACACATCGGTCGTTGTCTTCACGGTAACGGCCGGTTTGCTGTTGACGGTAAGCGCAAGTTCAATCCCGTCGACCCGGCACACGCTAGTGACTGTGAGCGTATCGGCACCTGGCACGGCGTCTTCGCCCAGGCCCCCGAGGTCACTGTTGGACGCGCTTTGCGTTCTTCCCACCTTGCACGAAGAGTCCGTCGTCACCACAAGCCTGCGCGTGCAGGTTTTGGTGACCGCCTTATAGACGGGCTTGAAACAGGCCGCGTAATGCTTTTCCTTTTGTCCGGGCGTCACAATCACCGGGCACGTTTGGCTCGTTGCATCCTTTTTGCCTTCAAAGCAAGCCAAGGTGGTCGTGGTCTGCTGGCGCACCACCACGGGAACCGAACACGTCGCCTCCTTTGTTTCCTTAAGCGTCGTTTCGCACGCCCAGACGGACGCCTCCGAGAGAATCTCATCAAAGCGCTTTTCGCACGTTTCCTCCACGCTGCTCCCCGGTTCTCTGTTGGTGCGCACTTCGCAGGTCAATGTCTCTTCGGGCTTGGGGATCACCGTGATGTGATCCTCACAGTTGCCCGCGGAGCTGCCGTTGCCGCCCAAATCCACCCAATCGTCGGCGTTGTCGATTACGTCGTCACGCTCGCCCAGAATCTTGTCGGCCTCGTCGGGATCGAGCTTGGGGCGATTGGTCGAGCCCTTGTCCACCATCTGCACGGCCAGACACTTGGGGTCGTTGCGGCTCCAACATGCATCGGCCTCTGCGCGACCGGGGTCGTAAAGCACGCCCTGACCGTTTTGGCGCAGCGCTTCGAGCTCTTCCGTGTTGCCCGTGTTGTTTTTGACAAAATCCGTCACGTCTTCACCCTTGGTGATGACGTCAAAGTCCGGAATCGGCATTGTCTTGCCGGCGTTGACGGCATCTTCCACCGCGGGCGGCACGGTCCCTGCGGCATAAACGACACCCGCGCACAGGCTTGCCAAAACGAACGCCCCCTTAATCACAGGCCTTCCCCATAAACGAGGGTTCAGACCAGGCATCACGCTGCAGGGCGCACCCCATCGCGTGAATCGCCTTTTGCGCTTCCGAGGCGCGCACCTTGCCCGCCGCCTTAGAAATCGCAGACGACGGATCATCGAATTCCCTGTAAAGCGTCTCCAAGGCATAGTTCGTCGTCACGGCTCCTTGCACGCGCGCCATAACCCCGGCGCCGTCTTCAAGGACAAAGACCGGCACCGAAGCAATGCCGTTTTCTCGGAAAAACGCGGGATCAACGTCCACTGCCCCGAACGCTTCATGCAGCCGCGCAGCAGCGCGAACAATCTCAGCTTTTTGCCGATTCCGGTCCTCAGCCGGAGCTCCGAAATACGCCGCCTTCTCAAAACCCTCAGACACAGGCAATCCGCGCACTGCCAAACGCAGATGCGCCAGATCAGCCTCGCGCCTCAGACGTTCCCGATAGTCTTTTTCCAAACTCATGCTCACGACCACGGTCAGACGAACGCCGACAAAATCCATCCCTTTGAATTCGGACGGCGTCTGCACCTCGCCCGCCGCCAGTCGACGCGCTTCGTTTTCCACGGTTTCGACGGCCTGCGCCACGACCGCTCGGTCAGCGGCAAGAAGCGCATCGTTTGCTTCATTTGCCGGCGATTTCCCCGAAAGTACCGCCGCAAGTACACACGCTGCCGCAAGCACGCGGCTTTTTGCTCTTTTCTGAGTCATCTTGCTGTTTCGTTTGAAAGTGTCGGCACCCAAACTCAAGGCATGCCGGTCATGAGGTTTTGACTGGCGCAGCAGTCGCGCATGCGCCAGAGCAAAATCGCACCGTCTTCACCGCCCACCGCATAGGTTTTGCCTGCACCCCAGGTCTGTGTGGGCGCGCCCATCGGCCGACAGCATTTCGAGCCCGAGGCCGTCACCGTGGGATAAATCAACTGCGTGCGCCAAACGTCCTTGCGCGGAATCGGTTCAAAGTAAGGGCCGCACTGTCCCTTTTTGCCGTAGGCGGCCCACAACAGTCCCTCTCGCGCAAGCTTTACGCTCATGCGAGCGGCAATCAGATGCCAAGCCTGCAGGGGACTTGTCATGGCAGCGACCCACCCTGCCAAAGGATACAAACCGCCCTGACAGCCGCTGCACCAGAAAAGTTCCGGACGGGGCCTCATGACGGAGGCCGCGGTACAGTCCATGGCGCAGGCAGCCACAGCCATAGGATTGGCAAAAATCGCCGATTCGGGCGCCAGTACAAACGAGGCAAGCGCATCGCCCCAGATCGGATCGAGTTCCGTGAGATACGCAAGATCCCAAGCTGCGTTTTCCAGACACGACGTATCGACCACTGCTTCGAGCACGAAAAGCCACGGCGTGTGGTACCAATGCGCCTGATAAAACGCCGCGCCGATTTCGGGACTGCCCGCACCGTCTTCGCCGACATTGCCCGCAAAGGAAGCGGCAACGCCCGCGGTACGCTGAGCGCTTCTGCCGTGCGCGGGAGCTTTAAGTCCCGGATCCATCGACACGCCACCCAACGACACCAGACAGTAAGGTTCACGCACCACTTCCACGGTACGCAGCGGCTCCCAAAAGCTCATGTTGAATCCCGGCACCGCAACGGGTCCGCGCTGACACGTGCAGATCACGCGCGCGTCGGTGTCGGGGTCAGAGACGCCTTCGGGACTCAAACGGGTACCGGCAATTCTCATCGGAAAGAGGCACGACCAGCAGACGTCCGTAACGGGGTTGGGAAAGGAGCCTTCGCAGCCCGCCTCAGCCGCTCCCGAAGTCACGATGCCGATCGCCGCACACAATCCCGCCACCACGGACACAAAGCCTTTTTGCCGTCTCATGCGGCCTCCTTGACGGAAGTGTGCTTTTGCTTTCGGTCAGAACCATTTTCAGCAGCAAACGACGCGGGCAGCACCGCGCAGCGCGCCAGTGCCCGGGCAAAGGCCGGATACTTGCGATTTTTGAGGTCTTTTTCGCTCGCACCGCCCGCCGGAAACGTCACGGTCCAGCCGCCGATGCGCCGCTCCAGAAGCATCACCGTGCTGTAGTTGCCCAGCAGCACCGAGAGCAATCCGGCTTCGTCAATCACAACAGCCATTTCCGGGGCATAACGCGCGACAAGCGCCTGTGTTTCGGGCGTCAAGGGTGGCGTCACTACCGCAAGCCGCCCTTGGGACGCAGCCAACAATTCCTGTGCGGCATAGCGCTCGAACGTGCGGTTGAGGTCACAGACAAAGACGGGCCAGCCAGCGCTCCAAGCCGCATAAGCCGTGCCGTTGCGCGACAACGCGGCCATGGCGCGGTGTACGCTCGAAGCAAATTCGCCGCTCGTTTTTTCGTAGTAACGAACAAGCCGCAAGCGCAGCGCGGCCTCGCGCGTGATCCAGTGTCCGTCGTACCCAGACTGAAACGCCGTGACAGAGGCGCCGAAATAATGGGCGTTGAGTTTCATCGCCTTGCGGCCGCTTTTCGTTTGCAGCATCTGTCGAAAGCCCGACGTCAGGTTTTTGAGATCCTTGACGGTTTGCGTGAGGTCTCGTGCATCCGGCACGGGCAAAGCGGCAAACAAAGCGGCGAGCTCATCCTTGGCTGCTTCGGGCTCACGCAAAGCTTTTGCCTTGATCGGCTCCAAAAGGTGACGCACAAGCGACAAGGCAAGCACACCCAGGTCGGAAGCGGTGGCCACAGGCATTGCCTGCGTTTCGGGCACCCAAAGGGAGGTGGCCGTAAAGTCGCGCGCAGCCGACGGGTCGGTCACTGCACGGCCCGCAGCCGCTCGTTTGTCATCGGCGTCCATCTTGGCCGTGTTCTGATTGATTTCGGCGCGGCTGTGATATTTGGTCATGATTCTGGTCCTGTAATCGGGTTGATGTTGTCGGTTGTATCGTCATTGAGAGCCACCTCATCAATCACAGCCGCCACTTCCCTGCCGTCAAATGTGACGATCACAACACTCGGAACGGATTTGAGCGCAAAGCGTCGGGTTAGCGTGCCGCCCTGATCGGCATAAAGTCGGATTCCCAATCGGCGCGAGACTTGCGAGACGTTTCCGGCTGTGGCCACAGGACGAATCGAAGTGACGATTTCGGGCAAATCGCGGACAAAGGCAAGTTGCTTCGCGTCATCGGCGTCAAAAAACACGTATCCGCGCACAAACCCCGCAAAAACGGCTTTGACCGGTTCGGCCATGGCGCGCACGGACGCTTCATCCAACAGCACCAGGCGGCGCGATTCGGTCGCTTTGGCTCTCGGAAGCTTCAAGTCCACGGGAGTCTCGGCGTGGCGCTTCATGTTGTCAGCCGTCTCGCGCTGCGCTTTTCGCAACAGCCCCAAACGGTCTGCCTCCCGCACGCGGGACTGCAACAAAACTTCCCAATCGGGTTCGGCAACGGGCGCTGTGTTGGCCACCACGATGTCGACGCAGCGCTCCGCTTTTTCGGTATCGGCACACGTCGGGCACGCAGCGGGTGCGGCAAAAGCCACCACGGAAATCCCCGTCAGAAGACCGGTCAAAACGACGGCGCGCTTCATCGACCTTCCTCCGGCTTGCCCGCCGTCTTTCGGATCCGTTCGATCGCGCCGTTTTGCACGAGATTCACGATCTCGGCTTCGATCCGCTCCGTGGCATCGCGTCCGCCGCTGGCCATGGCCACCACGGCTCGCGCGTCGATCAAAAGCCAGTTTTCGCGGGCGGCCACGCGGGCGCTTGCCAGCACAAAAAGTTCGTCGAAAACGTCGTTGGCCGCCATCACGTCCTCGAGCGCAGCACGACCTGCGAGTTCCAGCAGCGCTTTTCTCGCAGCTTGTCGATCGACCACGGCAACGTCGGGCGCCGGCTGCAGTACCGCAGGCAAATGAATGCCGAGCCTCTCACGCAGATCCCATACGTTCAAAGCCATTGCCCCCGCACCCAATAAGCCGAGGGCAAAAAGCCCCATCGCGGTGCGATTCGTCACGGTCTTTACCGACGACCAACGCGCCCGACGGATTTCGTCATCTGCTTGGCTTGCCAACTCCGCGGCAGCGGCCTGTGTCCGGGCAAGCTCCTGCTGCGCGATTTCATCGTTGATGCGGTACCGGAGTTCTTTTGTGTCTTGCTTTTCGCTTCTCTCCACGCTTTCTTCTCTCAGGGGTTGCGGGGTTATGTTTTCGGTTGTCGCAGGCTTCGACGTCTGTTCTGTTGATACGGCCGGAAGCGGCGGGGTCGGCATCTTCGTGATTTGAATCGGCGGCCGGTCGTTTTCAGCCTCTTTCTCGTCACGCTCGGGTTGCGCGGATGGTTTTGCCGTCTGCAGCGCGTCTTTGCCTTCGATGTCTGAGTCGGCCTCCGGACACTCCTCGATTTCGGCTCGGCCACCTGCCGCCTGCGCTGTCGTACGAATGCGGTGGTGTTCCAAAAACACCGACCAGACGCGGCGCGCCTCATCCTCGGTCAAGCCGTTTGTTTTGGCGAGTTTCTTGAGCATCCCGTCCTGTTCAAAGCGCGCAAGCGCCTCTTCGTGAAACGCCATCGCATCGGGCTGCTGCCGCAGCGCCTCGTAGCGCGACTTCTCCCAGATCTGACGCTTTTGTGCGGGTGTCAGGAGCTCGGCCTTGGCGGGCTTGGTCTCGGGCATTCGCACGACAGGGACTGCCGTCTCATCTTCGTTTTGCTCTGCTCCTGCCCAACCGTCCGCTACAATCGAAAAGCCTTTGAGCGCCTCTTCTTTGGCCAGGCTTTTTCGCGTGGCCGGTTTTGCGCCGTCCGTCATCGCGCGGCCTCCTTGTTCGCACCGCCGTACGCCACAGCGGCAATGGCCTGCACAGCGCTTTTTCCCTTGGCCATTTCTCGGCGCACTGCGTCAAACACTTCGGCACGCGTCGAAAACGCCGTCATGGAGAAGGGATCCAAAATGAGGCGCCCAACCACGCCCGGTACGTCGCCCACGCGAGCCCATACTTCGGAGTAGGTTTCCGAGACGGTGGTGAGACCCGATAACGTCCTTTGCAGTGCCGGATCAGTGGTAAACGCCGCAATCCCTTCGTTTTTCTGACGAAAGAGAAAGACGCTGTCGGCGTTGGCTCTCACCGCTCGAGCCGTGCCCGACATCCGAAAGTCTTCCATCGACTGCGAAATGCACACGATCCCCGCGCCGTACTTGCGCAGCGTGCGGCAGGCCCATTCGATGAAGGCGCCCGATTCGCCCGACAGCAATCGCCAGGCCTCATCAATCACGATGAGTTTCTTTTCACTGCGCGGCCTGTTTCGGATTTCCTGCAGGATGCGCATGATGCAAATCAACAGCACCGCGCTTTGAAGCACTGGTTTGTTTGCGAGCGCCTCCATTTCGAGCACCACGAGCGCGGCTTCAAAATTGACGTTGGCCTTGCCTTCAAACCAGGCGGCAAAGCGGCCTCCCGCTGCAAAAGGCGACAAGCGCACCGCCACATCGTGCAGGGCCGGATCACGTGTGGCCATCAGCTGCACCACAAGATCAGTCAACTGCGGCGTACGGTTTTGTTCGCGCGCTTTTTGCACCACGGCCGCAATATTGACCTTGACGAGTTCCATGGCGGTCATTTCCATCGGCGCGTTGCCGTTGGCCATCGCGGCGATGATCTGCGCCACCTCATCCAACGTTTCAGCCGGATCCTCGCCCATCATGTCCAACGGATTGAGGCAAAGCCGATCGGATTTCTCCCGGTCCTGCCGCTCAAAGTCAATGAATTGTCCCTGCGCTAGATCCACACACGTCTCGTAGCTCTTACCGATGTCAAAGACCCAAACGCGGCCTCCCGTGGCCAGAACCGACGTGACGATTTCCTGCGTCAATACCGACTTGCCCGAGCCCGACGTCCCCGCCACCACCGCGTTGTAGTTGCCGTTGCGATTGGCAAAGATGTCGATGGGCATAAGTTCGCCGCTGCGCGACACAAGCATCAACATCGGTTTGCGTTTGGTTTCCGAAACTCTGGCGGGACTGCCTCGAAAGTCTCCCGTCACGGGCAGCATGTGGCCGGCGGCCTGGCGCGTCACCGTGTAGGCACGGCCGGCCGTCTTGATGTCGCGCATAAGCGCGGTTCCGGCTTCCAAAGGCAGGCTTTGCATCAGATCCATCACCTGCAAGCCCAAATCGATCTGCGCCTGAAAGCCCGCGCCCGCAAGCACGTTGGCTGCGTTGTGCGCTGCCGCCACACCCTTGCCGGGCGAGGCATACACAATCATCGTCTGCGCGATGCGCGCCAATCCGCGACCGTCTTCGCAGGCTTTGAGCGCCGTTTCAAGGTCGCGCCCGCGCTCAGCAAGATCTGTGAGAAACTGTCCGATTTCGGTGTTTACAAGCTGCCGCACGCGCGCGTGCTTCATCGCCACCATCGAACGGTCCTGAGAAATTGCCGTGGGCTGCACGCTTGTCGTCCACAAAAAGGGCGTATTGATGCGGGCTCGTGTGGCGGTGGCCGCTCCGAGGATGCGACGCATGCGTGACAAATGCGTTTGCGCGGGCAGTCCCGTCACAGCCAAGCCTACCGCTTCGACAGCATTTTCGGCGTGACTGACCGAGCGTCGGCTTTCGGTTTGCGCAAAGCTGCCCTTGCCCGGCGCGGGCGAAGCAAACACCATGCCGCTGCGGGCAATGTCGATGGTCGTGTCGGGGAAAACCGCCGCAGTACGCAGAACGTCCGGACGCACGGTTTCTTCAAGTCGGTTTTGACGCGCACCGTGTCCCCTGAGACTGGTTTCAGGGAGCTCTCCAGCCGCTGCCTTTTGAGGATTGAGAATTTCGCGCACCGTCTCCATCCAGTCGACGTCGTCCCAAGCGTAAGCAAAAAGCCCGAACTGCTTGAGCGCCACTTCGATGCCTTGCGAAGCCCTCAGAAAGTGCGTGAGCGCCTGCGAGCTCTTTCCTTCAAGGATGTGCAGCAGTTCGGCTTCTCCGGGCGAACACACGACCGAAAGCCAAACGCGAAAGTGCCGCACGGGCGTGTGCGTTTCAAAGTCAAGACTCCGGGCCCTTTCATCGAGCATGCGGGCGCGGCGCACGGCCATTTCTTTGAGAACGCCGGCGGCCTGTTCGGGCAGGCGAACGGCCTGCGAGCGACTTTCCACGTATTCGGTGAGCGTTTCGCGCACTGCGGCGGCGCTTGCAAAAAGCGAAACCGAATAGACCGTCTGACCGGGCATTTCGCTCGAAATGATGCGCTCCAGACCTTCGGCCAGCGCCGTGTCGGCGTAAAGCGCGGGCGTGAGCTCAAACACTCGCCCGAGGCTCGAGACTGCGGTCTGTCCGCCGTCGTTCATGAAAAAGACGCCCGAATCCTGCGCGTAGTACAAGACGCTTAGCACGTGACTGAAGCGATCGACCACGGGAATGCCCGAGCCTCGCCTCTGTGGTCCTGTAAGCCCCGTGACGTTGCTCTTTAAAAGCACCGCGTCACGAAGCTTTTCGGCGAGATTGACCACGCCCTGCCAAAGACCGGCGTGTCCGCTCTTTTCAACCGTCACGGCGCTGTCTCCGGAGCCGACTGCATGGCGCGCGTACGCACGGATTCAATTTTCCAAGCGGCATCACGCACACGCATCCAGACGCGCGAGTCGGAGTGCAGGTCTCCTGCGGTATCCACCCACGGCAAAATCCAGAGCATCACCAAACGTTCGGGCGCGCGCGAGGTCAATTCGGTACGCGTTACTGCGCGAGCGTTTTGTTTGACAGAAACGTCGGTTACCTGTGCCGTCACGGCAATGCGCTCGTCATCTGCGGGCTCTGGCGGTTGGTTTGTAAGAGCAACTTTCGAGTCCGGGCCGGTGAGCGTCGGCTTGCGTGATTCTGTTTCCGAGGCATGTTCTCTTTCGTAAGTGGCAGAAACGGTCGTGCAGTTGACACCGCCCGAAGCCGGACACCCGAAGTCTTCCTGTGCACCCACGAGTCCGGTAATGTTGCCCGCGCAGCCCGCAAGCACCCAAGGCATCAGAAAAAGCGCAGCGCGACCTGCGAATCGTTTGTGTTTTGTCTGGTTCATCTCTTGTTTCTTTCGATCATTAGTCGTAGCGCTCGCTGGCGGCTTTCATACGTTCGCCAAAGAGTTCGGAACTGTTGACAGCGGGGCCTTCTGAAGACGTCAACGGCATGGCGCCGCCCGATGTTTCCGACGGCGCGGTTTCGTCCACCGCGATCGTGATCCCCTGCGAGAGAATCAGATCCACCTTGCGGCCAGAGTCGATTTCCAGACACGGGAAAATCTTGTCGGCCAGTCGGATGTAGTAGTCGGCAATACGATCGAGCGCACTCTCAAGCCCCTCGCCTAACCCCTCGCGAAACGAATCGCTTACAGTGGTGCCGACAGCGCCCGACGTATAGGTCGTCGTGTCCTGTGCCGAGAGCGACACGGCTTTGCCAAGACCCGAAATGGAACCGGTCAGAAGTGCGCTCGCAATCGCCTGGCCGCTGCGCGTCACCAGTCGCGCACGCACGCCTGTCTTTCCGTCGTCGCCCGTGACATAGCCTTGAATGCGCGCATCAAGCGCCTTGCCGCTTGTCGTCATGCAGCTCAAACGCTCCAATCGGATCCAGACACGTTCGCTTGAAAGATCTCCCGTGGCGTTGGCCGTCACAAAACAGGCCTTGACGTTGGCGCGAAAATTGTTGGGCAATTTGGCGAGATCCTTGACTTCCAAGAGCATCGGCACGGGGTTCGATGAGGCCGTCCCGCCTGTGGAGACCGTGGCGCCCGCCAGCACCACGGCTCGAGCGAAGCTGCCCGCGGGCAAATAGGTGCCGGCCGCTTCGTTGCGGGCGCGGTTTGAGGCAATGGGCGAATCGATCGAAGCCGCCGAGCGCTTGGTGTATCGTTCGCGCGCGGCCGTCCGGATCGCTTCAAAATCTTTGATCGGATCGGTCACAGCCAGTCGCTTGAGGCGCGGGCCGTCGAAAGTGACCGGCGGCGATGTGTTCATTGCCCCAGAAAGCGTTCCCGCTTCAATGGCAGCACGGCTCTGCGGCGAGAAATCGGGCAATTGATTCACGGGCACAGCGGTGTTGGGTTCGGATGCCGCACTTTGCGTTCCCTTTTTTTCCTGTTGCGCAGCCAATTCCTTTTAAAGACGCGCGGCAAGCTCTTCCATCGTCTGAAGACGTTCAGTGACGCCCGCGAGCTTTTCGTCGTACATCTTTTGGTAGCTTTGCTTGTCCAACGCCTCAGGCTCAAGACGAAAGTCGCTTTTGTACACACGCACCGGCTCCGTTCGAACCCCGCGTTCGTCTCCGGCAAGCATCATGATGCCCGCCACCACTGCCGCAACCGTCGTAAGACCCACCGCGGCCGTCTGTATCTGCCGCGACTTCTCCTTTTGCTGCGCCGCCACCCCGCCCGCTTGCGAGCGCTCACGGCGGCTGGCGGCAAAACTCTTCACCTTGTTAACGAACGACTCGGCACGCAACTTCCAAGAAATCTTGGTGTGCTCGCGATTCATGGCAACGCCTGCTGTGTGTTCGGGTTCTTCCTGCGTAGTACGACCCTCGGTGTAAATCGATTTGAACGAGGCATACGTCGACTCGTCTTTGAGTGGTTCGCGGCTCTGCGTCTTCGTGTCGTTCTCTGAGAGCATCTCGGCAAGCTCTTTTTTTGCCTCTTGCGTCTGCATGTTTCTCTGCCAATGGACGGGATCGTCCAAATCGGAATACGGCAGCCCCAGTTCTTTGGCTGCGCGACGGCGTTCGGCTTCAAAATCAATCGGCTCTTGACTCATGGAAGCTTGCTCTCCCGTTTCGATGTGGAACCGGCGCCCGACAAGGCAACCAGCGCACTTTCAAAAACGTCGCCGCCTCGGGTCGCTGCTTCACGCGAACGAATCACGGTGATTTCCGTTTGAAGTCGATCGCCCGTGCCCTGCACTTCCTGGGCCACGGCAAGCACGCCGCCGATGATTTTCGCCAAACGCGCCGCGTCCGGTACTCCCGCCTTGGCAGAGACACGCGTAAACAAAAGCGTTTCGGTGAGTTTGTCGGCTGACAAAAACGCTTGCGTTTCGCGAACCTTAAAACCCTCCCAGTACACGGCGCCTTCGGGTGCGGGCAAACGGGCAAAGCGCCGATCGTCCTCGCGCGAAGCAAGTGACCCCACGGCAAGCGTCTCATCAGGCACATGCCCCGTGACACTCTTTTGCACCAGGGTTTTGAGATCGCTCACAAAGTCGCCCGACTCAAGCTTTAACAGCGGCGCGGCCAACGCGATGCGCGTCTGCCGATCATCGGCCGCCCCCGTCACCGGGGTCTGCGGCACCAAATCGACCGTTTGCGACGGAACGGCACTCACGAAAAACTGCACGGAAAAGTTTTCACTTTCGGTGTTAAAGAATGCCGAAGTGACCTCCCCGACTCCCGACGCCAGCCACGCCGTCTTCACTTTGATAAAGACAATGCCGCGCTCCTTGTCGGCCGAGACTTCCAGAGCCTGCGTGTCGTAAACCACATCGGTGATCTTCTGCCCCTGGACGCGCACGAGATTAACGTGATCGCGCGAGAGAGGATGTGTGACCGGGTCTGCGGCTTGTGCGCCGTTTGCGATGAGTCCCGCAACTGTCACGAGACCGGCCAAAACGGTCTTTAAAGGAAAACGTCTCATTGATTTAACGTGTTGTTTGTAATCTGTCAAGGAAACGAAAGCAACAACAATCCCCGAAGCTTTGCCATAGCGAACAAAGCCTTATCGGTTTATCGAATTTCAGGGAATTCAGTCGACGGACTCGGCTTGTGCGTCAGCAATCGATCGAGCCGGGTCGGTAAAGTTTGCGAGCTCAACAGCCGGATCCGTGCTTTCCGTTTTGCGGATGGTGAGTTGAGAAATCTGCAGGCGTCCCGCCGTTACAACATGTCGCATACAGACTGTTATATCGCTGGTTTCGGTCACAGCACTGGCAATCATCATGCGCCGTTCGCCGCTCAGACATACACTTTTGGCAGTCTCGTCCACGGCAGAGGCATGGGGGTAAAAAACGCTTGAGGCATAGTTGCGCACGAGTTCGGAAGCGCCGCGACGCACGTTGCCAGCCATTGCCGCATAAGCTTGCGGCGCCACGTTTTTAAGAAAGATTTCGGCGTTGGCAGCGGCTGTTGCAGGCGTCATATTCAGAAGAATCGACGCCGACTGTGCCGCAAAGGATTCCAGCAGATTAGGACTCACGGCATCGTTCGTGGCGATAAATGTTTGGGTAGCCGCCGGCGACAAAACCACCGTGCGGCTGTTGTCGGTTTTGGTGAGCAACGTGAGCGCCAGAGCGGCATTCGTGAGCAGACTCACGCCCAAAGCGGCCACGATGGAACGTCGGATCTGCAAATGGGCGGCGGCTTCGGCCGAAACGGTCTGAATGATTCGCTGCATGGCGTACGCTTTAATGAATGTTTGTGACGCATCAACGGCGTCGAGAGTTCGATTTCTGTCAATGGCCTCGGAGACTTACCCGATAAAGTGACGTCTGGCGCTTTGCGGCACGCGCAGGAAAAAGTCCGCCGGCAGATGCCAGTACGCCAACGCCACGGCCTGCGCCGTTGAACCCCCGCCTCGGGCTTTTTGCCAACCCCAAGCAAAGAGCACGGCGCCGATCAATCCTGCGGTGAGTCCCGACACAAGCAGACCGGCCACAAAGCCGCCCAAGGCCACGATCACGTAGTCGCTCTCCCAAAAAAGAAGACGCGAGCGCGCGTCGAGCGTTTTCGGCACAAGGACCGGTTGCATTGAATGTCTCTCCGAAAAAAAGGGTTGCTCGGCGGAGTGCGAAAAGTGTCCGCGGCATGAAAGCCGTCGGCCGCCTTTCGAACTCGGCGCTTTGCTTAAATGCCGGCGCCGTTAAAGAGCGAATCGACGATCGTGGGCAGCATCAACAATGCCACTGCCGCTCCGAGCGCCGTCACCGCCGCAATAACGGATCCGCGAATAAGTCCCGTGCCGAGGCCCACGAGCAGAAAAACCACCGCAATGGTTCTGCCCAGATAACCTCTCGCCCAACCAGAGACAAGCTCATACAAGGACTTGAACTCCGATCCGCCCGTGGCGGCGGCGTGCACAGGATCAACGGTCAAAAGCAAAGCCCAGACGGCCAAAACCGTCACAAAGCACCACTTAAAAGCCTTTAAGCGCGCTTCGTCCGACATTGAGTTGAACATGCAACGTCTCCTCGGATGGGTTTTACATGGAAAAACCGCCGACTCACCTTTGAGACGAACCTTCGGTTTTTCTTCGACTTCGGCCGAACGACGGGGCAAACGCCTGGCGTTCGGCACGGCGGCGAATTGTTCACACGCATCTTTCGGGCGTCAAGACAATTTGAGGGCGACGAAAAACAAAAACGGAAAAGTTTTCCGTCTGATCGTCCGAGACTCCGTCATAGGCGTCATCGCCGCAAATCCCGCGCCCCATCGGCAATTCGACGCGACGACCTAGAGAGAAAATTTTCAATAAAAACGTCAGTTTTTTAAGAAATCCGTCGCAGCATGCGCCCGATCCTGGTAGTCTTGCCGACTTTGTGTATTTCGAAAGGATTGACTCGAGCTAACCTCAAGCGGCGACGTCGAATTTGTTATACAAATCGAGTGCTGCAATATCGTACCTAAACTTGATTTCTTATATAAACAATCAAAATATTTCGAGAAAAAATTGCCGTTTATTTGAAATAAATAAAAAGGCAAGGCTTTTTGCAACCTCAGATCTTTAAAATAAATCCAAGTCCCTCTTTACTGTTCGTTTTTGTTCGTTTCAAACCGAACAAAAACGAACACATCGCCAACTTTTTACCTTCTGTCAAATCTCGCTGCTTTGTCCGTCCCGCAGGCCTTTTCACGCAATGATCATTAGCACGTCCCCGGTCAAAATTCAATCCTGAGCACAAAAAAATATTTTTCTCTTCGCTCTTTACAAACTACAGGATTTCTCTTAGATTGCGCACTTCGCTTTTGGATTCAAAAGCGATGCAAAGCGATAGCAAGCATTTTTGCCTGATATCGATACCCGACTCTGCCTTTTGTTATTCAATTCAACAAAAGGAGTTATTCGTGAGTTTGAGTTTTTTTATACTTCTAAATCAATTGGGGAAAAACCGATGCACAAACCAAAGGATAAAAACTTCGTTTGCGCTCCGCTGCCTGAGTTATCCCAGCACCGTCAGGCCGCACGCATGCGCTGGAACATTCAGCAAATCTGCGACCTTAGAACCGCCGCCACCGTTTTTGACGGCGTTGACGGCGGTTTACCCAGAGCCCTTATTGATCGCATTCAAAGTTGCGTGCTTCGTGCGCACGAACCGCTGACGCTCGAAAGCCTTTCCGTTGCCACACGCATTCTCGGTAATGCCCGCGTCGATCGGTTTCGAATGCTTGAGCGCGCCTGCGGTCTCGGACGCATCATCAGCATTTTCATGCGTACGCTTTCGCGCGCCGAAATTCACGGTCTCAAGGCTTCGCTCGCCCGTCATTTCGTCGCGACACTGTCTTGCGTGCGTGACTATCGTCAGGCCAATTCGACCCCAAAGACCGACTGCCGCACGCTTTTTGTCGATGTGACGCCGATGCGCTTGAGCCAACACGGTCTTGTAGAAGCACTGGGCCAGAACCGGAAAGGTTCAGCCAATCGTCTCATGCGCGTGACGATGATGAAAGGCGACAATCGGGTTTCTCATGCTCTGATCCGGACTCAGGCAACGGCGCAAACAACAGTGCGCACCGAAGCCGACGCGTTTGCCTGTGCACGGGCTTGCAGCACCGAACACTCTCACGAGGGGGTATTTGTTTGTTGCCCGCGGCCCGACGCCAAAACATTGCCGCTTCTCGACCCCACTCTGAAGCCCATTGATCCGGTTGCGGCTCTGGCTCAATTCATCGTGCATGCGGTCAAGGCCTACCGCGAAGGCAACAAAGTCGTTGTTATGCTTTCGGACGCCTCCGGCGCCGTTGATCCCGTTTTGCTCCAGGAGGCGCTTGAACGGCATCCGCTCAAAACGGAAGTGGCTTTTGCTTATCTTCCGAGTGTGAGATAACCGTTTATTTGCAAACAGTAAAAACGGCCTGCCGAATGGAAATTCTCGGCAGACCGTTTGTGCTCGGTCTAGCTCTTACCTAAACAAAAGCGAATTGAAAACGCCAAATCTCCCAAAGCTTCGGCTCATTCGTCCTCATCCCGCCAACTGTTAGGAACGATCACTACGCCGTCTTGGACTCTGGCTTTGACCAGATCGGGATGACTGAGATTGATCCGGGGCTCCTTTCTGAGTTCAAACGGCATTTCGCCGCATTCACAGAATTTGAGAACAAAGGCCCTTATCGCAGCCGAAGGCGTCAAACCTACCGCTTTAGCCGTTTCAACAAAGCGACGCTTTTCTTCAGCTGAAATCTTTACATTGAGCGAAACGAGCGATTCAGTCATCGTCATCCTTCTCCTATTTCACCTCTTCTGACTACTTTAGACCTCAATGTACCTTTTGAGTAAGCGTTTCTTGTTTCGTCAATAGCACTGGAATATTTCCCAAACCTTGTAGTCATTTGTCTTTCACAAGCCATTGATGTCTCGCACTCCGAGCAAGACCATAGATACTCCGATGGTCAACTCCCGTGATAAAAAACACGCCTTTTGACCCTTATTCGTTCTGAGCACACACGGTGTTTTTCGTGAGTTTAGTCCGGCGCCCAACGCTTCTTTCGATTCCAACGACGACCGGTTATCTTGGCGCTTTCCTTCGCATAATCGCCGAGGCTAAACATTCGAGCGAACAATCTATTCGAGACGACATTTCTTTGACATACTTTGAGCTTGATTCGAAAGGCGTTTTATTCTCGTCTCGGTTGTCTGGCTAGGTGCGTCATGCATCATTTGACTCTCAAACACACTTGCGTCTTTATGGCGGTATGCGCCGTCCTGGGCCCGCTGTCGGTCTGCGCCGAACCCACAGGCAATCCCAATCTGGACGCTATTCGTGCCGCCGGAGCCTATGCGCAGGGCTTTACCGGAGCGGGCGTTCGCATCGGCATCATGGATTCCGGGTTTGATACCTCGCATCAAGCGTTTGAAGGCAAAGACATCATCAAGCTTTACAGCGATCAGTACCTTGAAACAGTCGGCACCGGCCTTAACGAATCTCAGCAAAGTCACGGCACGCATGTGGCAGGTATCGCCTCGGGCAACGCATCCGTCAACTACGGCGTTGCCAAGGACGTTTCGCTGCTGTTGCTTTCCTCAACGCTTCGCGGACCGAGCGTTGTCGATGAGGCAGTCGAGCTCTACCAGCAAGCGTTCGAGACACACTCGGAAGTCAAGATATACAGCAACTCCTGGGGCTGGGTGCGAGGTTTGTACGAATACCGAGATGTGCAGGACGTGACGCAAGCCTTCAACAATATATTCACGTCAGCCGTTGAAAAAGACAAACTGCTCGTTTTTGCTGCGGGCAATCAGGGCGGGCTGGCTCCGGCCGACCCGTTGCTGCAGCAGATGCGCGATCCGGCAAAGGCCGGGCATTTCATCAACGTCGTCAACATCGAATCCGACCATCTGTTTGAAGAAGGTCACTTCATCCACGGCAATTCCGGTGTCGTAGAAGCCTCCAACCAAGGGCTTTTTGCCTCGTTGTGGACTATCGCCGCACCGGGGACCGATATTGTGAGCGCCCAAGCAGGCAGCGGCAACGGAACTGTGCAGATGACCGGCACCTCCATGGCCGCGCCGCATGTAAGCGGCACGCTTGCGCTCGTACAACAGGCTTTTCCTTGGATGAGCGCTTCTCAATTGGCCGACACGGTACTCTCAACCGCTCAAAAACCGCGCGACGGCCAATTCGATGTCATTTCGATTCATCCGGGGAGCTCCCAAACGGATCCGACGCACGAAAATGCCGACTACCATTGGCAGTTCGGCGGCAGACTGTATTTTTCCGTCGCCTCCCCCGGCTATTCGATTGAAACCGGCGAATACGAAACCAACGTCTATCAGGAATCGGCAGCCATTGTCTTTTGGGGAAACGCCGGCGAAGCAACAGCCGACATTGATGCGCTCAAGGAACAGGCCGCCGAACGCGCTGCCGGCGACTGGCTTGAACGCACACTCGAAGACGCCGATTGGGACATGGACCCGGAAGCCTACAGGCAAGCTGTCTATAAGGCCTACGAAGAGTGGAAGACATATTTCAAAGAGCATTGCGTCATTGTCGAGTACGCCATCGGTGCGGGACTTCTTGACGCGGCAAGCGCCGTCGGCGGCATTGCCGAACTCAATGTCAATCGCATGGCACGCTGGGACTCCGCAAACAGCACTTGGCAACTTCCCGTCGAAACGGGACTCAATGGAAAGGAGCAAATTGCCTACACGCTCAATCTTGCGGGTAACGGCGTAAGTTACTTTACCAACGACATTGACGAAATCCGTTGGAACCCGACGCTGCATATCACCACTGAAGAAGAGCTAAAGGCCTACAACGAAGCCATTGCAAACGGCCAGCCTTACGAAGGCTCAAGCGCTCAGACCCAAGAGCCGGACAATGCCGATCTTCCGGTTTCGCTTGTTGTTTCCGGGACACTCGGCGAGAACGGCGTTGTTTCTTCCGCCGGCACCCTCGTGATGACCGGACACGCCTCCTACAGCGGCTCGACCGACGTCATCAACGGCGCCACGCTGGTTGTCAACGGCATCATTGACGGTGAAGTTCAGTCCGATGCTTCGGCGACTGTGGCCGGATGCGGTGTCGTCGGAGGGCTGACATCGCGCGGCACGCTCTCGCCCGGCGACGACCTTAACCCCGAGACTCGAATCGGTACGTTCTACGTCCGGGATCAACTGAAGCTGCAAGCGGGCTCATCTCTAGTGCTTGATGTCGGCGAGCACACCATCGACCAAATTCGCGTCCTCGATTCGTCTCAAGCCTCCTCTCTGGAGCTTTTGGGCTCGCAAAACAATGCCGACGGCCCTCTGAACGTTACGATTCGCACGGGCCAATACGTGGACCACTCAATGAGCCTGAGTCCGACACTCTTTTTCCCGGATATGGAGGAAGGATCCGAAATCCTTGAGCAGCTCAGACAGGCCAACCTCTCTTGGGGAGGGGGCATTACTTTTACATTCGAAACGGATGCGGACGGAAACTTTACGCTGCACCGTGTGCATGACAGCATGCAACTTGTCGGCCGCTCCGCGTCGCTTACGCAAGAGGCCATGCGTCGGGCTCAAAGACTGGACGCCGTGATCCAAGCCGACGGCATTCTTTCGGGTACCGCCGCCGAATTTGCGGGCGCCGTGGACATTCTTTCCGAAAACCTGACCGCTGCGGCCGATGAAAGCGACCGCTTCCTGGCGGCTTCGACTTTGGCAAAAACCTTTGACTCGACCCAACCGGCTTCGCATTTGGCATTCGATGCAGCCGCATTGTCACGATCGGTGCGCCTGCGGGAAATTTCGGCGCTCTCGCCGATGACCGATCTATATGCCACGGAGATCATTCCAGAAGCTTCGCTTGTCGTCGAGCGGGCCAACATGGACGGTGCGAAATCCTTCCAAAGTACGCGCACCATTCTTTCAGCCGGCGCGCACCGTAGCTTCGGCGACTGGGCGTTGGGCTGGAAAGTCGGAGCCTATTATGACGATGTCGAGCTCTCCGGAGCGGACAAGGGCGACGCGCAAGGCGTTTTCGCGAGCGTTTCGGCAGTACGGGAATTCGGACGCGGAGTGCGCCTCTTCGGTCAGGCGCTTCTCGGATACGGCGTTGAGGATCGCACCAGGTGCGTCAACGATTTCGGCACGACAAAGCGGCTTGACACGACAGCGCACGCCGTCAGTTTAGGAGCTTCTTTGGGCATCGGCCGCAAATTCGAACCCGAACAACTTTCGCTCTCGCTGATGCCCTATGCTCAACTGAGTTGGGACGGCATCAACCGGGACAGCATCCGTGAATCGGACTCTCTTGTCGCTCAGGAATTCGACAACGAGCTTCTGAGCGTCGCAGCCCTTGAGGCCGGCCTTGCGTTCAAAACGCGCAACAGCGCCGCCCCGGCCGGCAATGTCTTCTTCGAAGGTCACCTCGCCTACCGCAATCGCTTTCACATTGACGGAAACGAAACGTACACCTGGTCCGGAATCCGCGACGAAACCCACGTTGATTTCTTCGACAACCGCCACGCCGTCGCTGCGCAATGCAAACTCGGCTGGAACTCAACTTCCGGACACGAATTTGCACTGATGCTTGACGGCGAGCTCGGCGACGCAGGCAACGAGCGCTGGGGCGCCGCTCTGCGTTGGACGAAATACTTCTAAACAGTCTGCTGAAGGAAATCCCGTTGCCGCCCGTGTTTCTCGAAGCGGCGCTCGAGAGACTCAGTCGGACGAACGACTAACGATCAGTCAGGTTCTCCGAGCAGTTTGCCGACCGTTTTGTCGATTCGCTCGGCAGTCTTGCCCCACTTTGTCAGCGTCATGCTCCTAGCCTTATATTTAGCCGTCGAAACAATGGCGTTGTTTCTGTATAACGTCAGCTCAGCCAGTCCGAGATAAGTCGTCGCGTCCCAAGAACGCCGCATGACATAACTCAAACGATATTCCGAACGGCAAGCTCCGACATCATCCACAACGGTGGATTTGATGCCTCGACGCTGAAAAGCCGACTGCAGAGACGGAATGGCCGCATCAATCGTCACTTGCGGATTGCGAATAATGCAGACTTCCGTCGGCATAACTTCGAGCGGTGCATGAAGCTGTCCTGTCGTCACGTTGGCACAACCGACCATCAGCGTTGCCAGAGTCAAGGCCACTGACAAACCGATTACTTTGTTTTTCACCACTTTGTCCTCCTGTGTCCGTTTTGCAGCGATTTAGAAGCTGTAGCGCACGGTCATATTGCCCGTGACGCCTTCCCGGTCACCCTCATAGCCCTTGGCTCCGAGATCCACCGCCCAATTGCTCTCCAGAGACGGACGAATGCGCAGCCCTAATTCAAAGACACCCGTGTCGCCTTCCAGGCTCGGTACGTCGAGACTGAAGGAATTCACCGCGCTTTCGGCGTCGCCGTCAAAGACGTGCTCGTAAGCGGCTCCCACCTTCCAGGAGGCGTAGTCGTTGAAGTCGCCCAAGAGACGGGCGCCGGCACGCACAGCGTGCGTCACGGTGCTGTCAAGTTCCAGCTCATCATCATAGCGATTAGAGTGTTTTTTTTTCAGCTCAGATATGGACGAAGCATATTGGGGACGCACTCCACGGCCTGCTCTAAGGTCTGCAAAGGCATATTGTCTTTGGCTTGGATCGACATGCCCTCCAGCACGATATTCAACGCATCGGCAAGTGCCGATATGTTGGCTTCAGGGGAAATCTCGCCGGCGTCCTGCGATTTTTTCAAACGTCTCTCAAAAAAATCACGAGTTTGAGAACGGAGTTTTTTGACAGCTTCGGCAATGCGCTTTTCCTTGGGCGCAATATTGACGGCAGCCAGCACCACCATGCAGCCGCTTGGATTATCCGGATTCAAAAGAATGGACGCGGCCTCCTGAAAGAACTCGGCTAACGCCACATCAATGGGCTTTGATGATTCCTCAAACTTCTTGAGAACATCGGCCCAGTACCGTGCTTCATAAAAATTCACCGCTTCCAGAAAAAGCTCTTCCTTACTTTTGAACGCAGCGTAGAAACTGGGCGGTTTGATTCCCATAGCCTCGCACAGAACGGCTACAGACGCCGGTACATAACCAAGCTTCCAGAAAATGCGCAGTGCGGTCATCAACGCCTGATTTCTGTCAAAAGAACGTGGTCTGCCCTTGGTTCTGGGAGAAGATAACAGTGAGGAATTTCCAGCGGTCATTTGGTATCCGGACAAAAGCTCTTGATTTCTTTAGCGAATGATATAGAATTATTTGTGTAGCGAATGCTACAGATTATTTAAGGAGTTCCAAATGTCTGAATGTTGTTGTGCCAATGCCAAAGTTGTTTCTGTTGACGACTACAACGCCGTTCTGGAAGCCGCTCGCAACTACGTCGAAGGCTTGCGGACGGGCGATGCGGATACGGTAGCCAAAGCTTTCCACAAGGAAGCCGTCATGTACGGGCTTGCCGGAGGCAAAACTCTGCTTGGCGGCCCCATCGACAACCTGTATGACTTTGTGCGCCAGAACGGCAGTGCCCCTGAGATCAAAACGCACATGGATGTGCTTGCCATTACTCCCACGACAGCGGTAGTGAGAATCGACATGGAAAAAGATGCCATCGGTGCCGACTACAACGACTACATCACGTTCATCAAGCTTGATAGCCGTTGGCAGGCAATCGCCAAGGTTTTCCATCAGTTCAATTGCTGATGATTTCCAATCCTTAAAGGGGGCTTCCCAATAGGAAGTCTCCGTCAATTTTCCTTCGATATGAAAAAGCTGTTCTGTGGTCTCTTGCTTGTGACTTGTCTTGTCGGATGTTCCGGACAGTCACCGGTGGCTCTTGCCAATGGTGATGCCGGAAGAATCGTGCGTTTCACAGCTGACGGACTAACACCGTTCTCATACGGTCCTTTGTTTGCTCGTGTTGATGTCCTTGAAGGAAATCCGGAATTCAAGGTGACAAGAGTGGACAAGACGGGAGATGTTCGATCCGGTTTTTGGGAAAGTACCGAAGGCAAATGGCACTTCACGACGGCAGACGACCATTGGGAGTACTGCCACATTGTGGAGGGTGTTTCGGAGATTACCGAAGACGGTGGTAAGCCGCAGCGCTTTGTTGCCGGGCAGAGCTTCATCCTGCATCCCGGATTTTCGGGAGTTTGGCACGCCATTGAAGCGACCAAGAAGGAATTTGTCATCGTCAATCCGCAAAGTAATGGCAAATAGGAAAAGCAGTTAAGAGGAGAAAATGAGTAAGGTATTGATCATTGACGGCGGCGCAAAATGGCATGGGACAGGCGGAACATTGACGCACAGTTTTGTGGAACTGGCAACCGACGTACTGAACTCATTCGGCCATCAGGTGACCGTGACCATTGTGGACCGAGAGTTTTCGGTTGACGAAGAAGTGGAAAGGATTATCGATGCGGACAGCATCATCCTTCAATTTCCGGCTTGGTGGATGAATCCACCATGGCAGGTCAAACGTTACCAGGACGAAGTGTTTTTGGATCCGCGCATCAATGGAGGTGACGGACGAACTCGCTCAGATGCCACGCAACTTTACGGACGTGGAGGCGTGTGCGACAGCAAGACTTATATGCTGAGTTCCACTTGGAATGCACCAAAAGAAGCCTTTGACGATCCGCTGCAGTTCTTTGAAGGAAAAGGAATTGACGCCGTGTTGATGCCGGTTCACAAAACTTTCCAGTTTCTCGGTATGCGGCCTTTACCATCATTCATGGCAAACGACGTATTGAAAAATCCGCAAATTGCTGAGGATATGCAACGGTTCAAAGAGCATCTGAACCGGTATTTCGGGGCATCTCATCACTGCTGAGCGGAAAAGATTTTGAATCTGCGAGATCTCATTGACGATGCGGGCTGGAAACTAAGCGTCTGCTACGACGATATCGATGTCTCCAGCCCGAACAAGGAGTAGGTCTCTTTTGCAGCAGTGATCGCACCGCCTTAGAAGCTGTAGCGCACGGTCATATTGCCCGTGACACCTTCCCGATCGCCCACATAGCCCTTGGCTCCGAGATCCACCGCCCAGTTGCTCTCCAGAGACGGACGGATGCGCAGCCCCAATTCAAAGACACCCGTGTCGCCTTCCAGGCTCGGTACGTCGAGACTGAAGGAATTCACCGCGCTTTCGGCGTCCCCGTCAAAGACGTGCTCGTAGGCGGCTCCCACCTTCCAGGAGGCGTTGTCGTTGAAGTCACCCAAGAGACGGGCGCCGGCACGCACTGCGTGCGTCACGGTGCTGTCCAGTTCAAGCTTATCGTTGTAGCGGTTATTCAGACTCACGTCGTCGTCATCGAGGTACGTAACCATGTAGCGCGCGTACGTATCCAGCTTCAGGCTATCGTTGAGATTCCACAGGGCCCCCAAGCCGACATGCGCCGACATGTAGAGGCTCTTGGCGTCGTAACTGGCCGAATCCTGCCCGTAGCGACCCGCAAATTCGGTCGTCGCACGACCCGCTCGCAGCGAGCCGTCGGCGTAAAGAACGCCGTCGGTCTGATAACGCGTGGCAAAACCGACGCCGAAGTATTCATGGTCTCCGTCGCCGCGCGTGCCTTCCATGTGGCTGGCGCTGTTGGCCCAGCCGGCTTCAACGAAACCGGCCATGGTCCAGTTCGGATTGACTCTCAAGCCGGCGCCGGCCATGAAGGTAACGCCGTCAACGTCCACGTAACTGCCCGTGTTGTAGTGCGTTGATCCGCCCTGCATCACGCCGAAGGCTGTCACTTCTCCAAGCTTGGCTGCATCCACCATCGCCGCAATGCCTTCGTCGGCAATGAATTCGGCGCCCTGGTTAATGAACGCGACGGTACCAAGGAGCGACTCGGCAAGCGTCTTGGAGCTTTCTGTGGCTTTCACGGTCTTGTTGTTAAAGAGATCGTTTTCGCTCGTGAGACCATGATCAGCATCCAAAACCACACCGTCTTCGGCCGTGTAAGTCGTCTCAAGGAAGGTGTGGCTTTCTTTGACGGTCAAACCTGTGAACGTATATTTGCCGCCTTCAACATTGATGAGCTGATACGTATCGGAACTCTCGAGGAAATCGTCGGAGGCGATTTCAATCGTCACTCCGTTGAATTCCATTTGGCCTGCATCGGCATCGGTGACGGTCAGAACGGCTTTCTCCTTATTCGCTTCGGTGACATTGAGTCCGATCGTGTCAAAGCCGCTAATGGAACCCACCGTGTTGGTGCCGGATAGTTGCAAACGGCTGTTGGTGAGCTCAACGTCATTGCCGCTGCGTGTCGAAGTCCCGTTTTTAACGGAAACGGCGTACACACCGCCCACAACGGTTGCGTTATCCAAAACGATCGTTTGATTGTTGATACGCGCACTCACGTCACCGGAAGCGACAATGCCCGTGCCGTACACGTCGTCGACCGTGCTGTAAGAAACCACGACCGTCTGGTTATTGATCTCAACCTGACCGCCGTCAGCCAACGCCACAAGAGTGCTGGCTACATACCCGTTAGTGATACCAGACTTGCTCACCGACACGATGGTGTTCTTGTTTGTGAATGTACCGCCGTCGTTGGTGATAAATGCCGAAACGCCGGCCAGCACGTTGCGCTCCTTAAGCTCCTTATTGTCTTGAATATCAACCTCGGTTGCCTGCACGAGGGTGTTTTGTACCGAAACGGTTTTGCCTGAGCTATCGACGCCGGCAATCAGAGCCGGTTCACCATCCATGCTGACATCGCTCAACAGCAGTGTCGAATTGTTGACTTCGACCGTGTCTTGGCTGTAAACGGACACCGCCTCAATGAGCCCGTATCCGGAGACCTCCACCCCGGAAACGGAAACGCTGGTTCCGGAAGCAACACCCCGGTTTTCAGCCGCCAGTTGCACGCCTAACAGACTCGTGGTCCCTGTAAACGACGAATCCTCGACGACGATCGCATTGTTTTCAGCCTCAGCTTGCGTTGCGCCAAGAAAAACCGCTGCGACATTACTCGTTCCGGAGAACTTCGTCCCGGAAAGAGCAACGTTGTTTCCCGAAGCAATCCCCTGGTTTTCAGCCGCCAGTCGCACGCCCCACAAACTCGTGGTCCCTGTGAACGACGAATCCTCGACGACCGTCGCATTGTTTTCAGCTACAGCCTGCGTCGCATCAAGATAGGCCGCTACGACATTAGTCACCGCAGTGCCTTGATCATTGCGGGCGGTAAGTCCGGAAACCTCAAGCGTATTGTTGAGCACCCGCGCTTCACCGGCGTCCGCGGCACTGACCGACATCACAGAGCTCCCGCCCGAAAGCGTCGCGTCCTTCATCTCGAGCCGATTGTCCTGCATCAGGATGTTCTGTCCGTAGACTTCTTCATCGTCGTCAGTAAAGAACGACCGTGCGGCGACAAACTGAGCGTATTCGCTTGCCGTGACGTCTTCGGCAATCAGCGTGTTGCCGTTCATCACCACATCGGCTTGATCGGCCATATCCGAACCCACATAAGAAGCGCCGAGAGCATAGAAACGATCGGCCGTTACGTTGCGGAGCTCCACGGCGTTGTTTGAAACGACAGCGCTGCCACGGATATCGACTTCGGCTCCCGCCACTCCGAGCTGACCGGCAAAGTCGGAGTCCGAAATGCGAACCTGATTGTTTTGCAGAGAAACCGTCGCATTGCCCGCAGCACCGTAGACTGTTTCGTCATCGAAACCGGCTCGCGCCGCCCAAAGATCGGCTTCCTGTCCGGTGGTCTTGACGTTCTTTACCTCAAGGAGATTCCCGTTCATCACAACGGAAGCGTTTTCATTCGATCCGAGTGCACGATAGCGGCCGCCGTACAGACGCAGATAGCTCGCCGTCACATCCGAAACCGCTACGGAATTGCCAGAGATTTCGGCACTGCCTCCGATCGAAGCGCGCGCACCGTAGATCGTCAAACCGTTTTCAAAATCCGTACTTTGCATCGTCTCGGCATTGCTCAGTTCGACCTTATTGCCGATCAACGAGACCGACGCGGTGTCTTTACCGCTCACGTACGCCGCCGAAAGCATTGCCGAGTGGACGTGCACATCATGGGCCGACAGGAGATTGTCGCTTGCCGACACCGTTTCGGCATCGAACACCGACACCGCAAGGGCCGACAAACTCTCAGTCTCGACGGAAGAGCCGACAGCCGACGGAGACAACGTGATTTTGTCCAGCGTGACCGTCGTCGCATTCGCCGTCACATCGGCCACCCCGCTTGTCAGCATGCCGTAAACCGTGAGCAATTCTCCCGATGTGCTTCCGGCGGTGATGTCGGCAATATTGACCGTATTGTTGGAAAAGACCGCCGAATCGCCGTCTAGGAAACGACCGCCGCGAAGAATCAGGGCGCTGCCGTTGAGCTCAATCCCATCGGCCGTATAGGTATTGTTTGCGGCCTCAGCCCGACCGAAGCCATTGACCTCCATGCCCTCGACGACGGCAAAAGTCTTCGGCGACAGGGTAAGATCTTTCGCCGTCGTTGCATTTCGGTGAATTTGAACCTCGTCCGCACCGAACGCGGTCACACCGCGAAAATGACCGTCGTCCGTGGTGATCGACAGATTTTCAAGAACATATCGGTTGTCCTCTGCAACAACCGTGTTCACCTGCTGAGTCAGGACACCGTCGACATAGATCTCCGGTGCGTCAATTTTCGTGCCACTTAACGTCAGGCTGTTTCCCGAAAAACGCGCGGAACTTGTCATTTCCGCCTCGGCGCTGGGGTTGTTGACATAAGCCCCCCAAGCCCAGAACGCTCCGATGTCCTCATCTGAGTCGTCGGAAGGATCAGCGATCAGATTGATTTCAACATCACCGATGACCGTCTCGGAGTTGCGGATCGTCGCTTCGCCGATCCGTGTGGCAAAAATGTTCGTAAAGGCATAGCCACCGGAGGCCTCAACATTCGCGTCCAAAGTCACCTTGTTTGCGTCGGCTTCAAGCGAATCGACATTGTCCGCCCAGACGTTCATTACCAAGAAAGCAGAAGCGAAAGTGGAGGTTTGTCCTCCGATCGTCATTTGATTGCCGTTTGCAACGGCCTTGTCAGCCTCGGACAGATAAATGTGCGAGACCGGAATTTGGTCCGGCAGCTGAACGGTGCCGTTGGCGTCGTTGATCGTCAACGCATTGCTTTCCGCCGTTTGTTCGGCTCCCGTGAGAACCCAGTACTGTTTACCCGACTGAGTGGAATAGTTGGGCACCTCGTCCGCAACGACCTTGCCTTGCAAGGTATCGGCGGCATTGGCCTGAACCGACAGAGTGAGTGCCGTCGCGACCGCCAGCGACAAAAGCGTGCGTTTCGTACGTAAGTTCTCAATCAACATCGATATTTCCTTTCTAAAAATCTTTCCTCAGGTCAATCCGAAGAGCTTCCTGCGTTTCGATTTCCGCACATTCAATCGATCAGAAGCTGTAGACCAACATCCCGTTGCCGCTCACTCCCTCGCGTTCGCCGAGATAGCCCTTGAGGGCAAACTGCAGCGTCCAGGGGCCCGTTCCACTGCCGGGCTTCACAGAAACACCCAGTTCACCGATGACGCTGCCGCCGTCCATTTCAGCTTCCGTAATCGAAACCCCGTCAACGGTGCCGCCGGCTGCTCCATCAAACATGTGTTCGTAGGCAATGCCCGCCTTCCAGTTAACGGCGTCCGTAAAGCCACCTTTGACGCGCGCTCCGATACGCAGCGCATGCGAGACCACCGAATCAAGTTCGGCTCGGGACTGCGCCGCATCGTTCAAATCCACCGAGTCGTTGTCCAGGAACGAGAACGTGTAGCGCGCATACATATCGGCCGTCACGAAATCGTTAAGCGGCAATTCGTAGCCCGCAGCCATGTGCATGGTGGTATAGAAGACGTCAGACTCATAACGAGCGCGATCACCATCCTCGACAAAGCTGGCGGCAAAGTCGCTGCTGGCGCGCCCCAGGCGAACGGCACCCTCACCGTAAAAACCGCTCTCTAAGCGATAACGGGCCGCCAAGCCGACGCCAAAGTAACTCAGATCAGTGCTGTTCTTGGCGATGTCGCCCTCGGAATTGCCCCATCCGCTTTCAACAAAGCTCGCAAACGTGAGATTGCCTTGCTGCACTGCGGCGCCGGCAAGCAGCGTAAAGCCCGAAACGTCCACGCCTGACAACGCGTCGTAGTGCATGGAGCTTCCCTGCATGACCGCAAAGGCGTTGAGACCTTGTTTGCTGCGGGCGGCAAATTCCATGGTCGCCAAACCGTCGTCGGCCACAAATTCGGCCCCCTGACGCACAAAGGCGGCCGTGCCGAGAAGCGACTCACTCAAACTTGAAGCCGATTCAGTTGCCTGCACCTTGGCCGAAGCAAGCACATCCGAGTCAGTCGTCAACGCGTTATCCTCGCCACTTTCAACCGTAAAGTCGACGTTTTGCGCGACTTTCTTGATAAAAGTCCCTCGCAGTTCGACGGTGGCATCCGTAACCGACAACCTTGCGTTGTCAATAGCTTCAATCAGCTTGCCTTGCTCAAGCACATCAGCACCGCGAATCACGATGGTGGCGTCGCTGAGCGTCGACTCACCGTGCGTGAGCGTCAAGACGCTTTGCGTTTTGTTCTGCTCGGACAGCGTCAAATCCAGCGTTTCAAATCCGGCGATTGTGCCCGCTTCATTGTGCCCGGCAAGAACCAGAGTGTTTCCGGCAGTCTGCATATCCACGGGCAATGAGCCGGAGTCCGATGACATCCCGCTGACAGCGCCGGTGACCGTCGCGTTGTTCATCACCACCCGGTTATTGCTGTAGACACTTGAATAGTCGCCCCCGAGAAAACGCATTGACCCGGCATTGGCACCGTCCACGGCCGTCACATTGCCGTCGACAACCGTACCCTCGGTCAAAATCACCGTATTGCCCCCGGCATTGATGTGAGAACCCTGGAGGTTCACGCCGGTCACGTCACCCTTGATAGTGGAACTCGAAATCACAACGACATTGCCCTCGGCGTTCACCGATCCCGATGAATTCCGATTTTCCACCAGAGCTCCGGTGATCGATCCGGTCAAATCAATGCCGGAGACTTCGACTCTGTTTCCGGAAGCGTTCGCCTGCGCACTGTCTGAGTCAGACCGCTCAATCTCGACTTGCGCTCCGTAAAGTGTGCCCTTTATCGCGGTATCGGCTCCGCCGGAAACTCTCAAAAGATTGCCATCGGCAACAGCTGTCGTCAGAGCCCGCGCAGAGGCACCCAACAGTAACAGCTGCATGGAACCGTCGGTCTCTTCCAGAGTCAGAGTCAATTGAACCTGATTGTTGTCGGCAACAGCGGTTGAATCTTGTGCAACCGCCGTTGCTCGTCCGCCATAAATACCCAAGGACGATGACTGACCGACCGAACCGGAGATGCTTCCCGTCACCAGATTTCCCGAAGCGCTTGCCTGTGCGGACTGTGAATCGCCGCTTGCACCTCCGGCCATTGCAAGGCCTCCTTGAATATCCAGAGTGGAATTCGATACCGAGGTTGCAATCTCAAATGTCAGACGATTGCCGTCGGCAGACGAAACGGCTTTCTGTCCGTAGGCCGCGGCACTGCCGGCAATCATGGATATGAACGAATCACTGACACTTTCGAAACGTCCCGACACCTCATTGCCCGAAGCACTTGCTTGAGCAGACACTGACGGCAACGCGACACTTAAGCTGTCGGCTACTGAGTTACCCCCGATAACTGAAAAACCATCACTGGAATCATCACCGGAATCATCACTGGATGACAAAGAGGAGATCTCCAAATCCAATTGATTGCCATCGGCGAGGGAAACCACATTCTGTCCGTTGGCCGCGGCACTGCCGGCAAACATGGATATGGTCGAATCACTGACATTTTCGAAACGTCCCGACACCTTATTACCCGAAGCGCTTGCCTGTGCGGACTGCAAATCGCCGCTTGCACTTTCGGCCGCTGAAAAACCGCCGTAAAACTCCAAAGTGGAGTTCGATACCGAAGTTGCAGTCTCAAATGTCAGATGATTGCCTTCAGCAAATGACACGGCATCCTGCCCATAGGCCCGAGCATTGCCCGCAGCCATAGCCAAGTCCGAATCACTGATGCTTCCGAAATTCCCCGTGACCACATTGCCCGAAGCGCTTGCCTGCGCGGACAACGACAAGAAATCGTCGTCTGTGTATCCGGCCAGCGCCGTACCTCCGATAACGGTGGTAGTCGGAGCCGATGCCAGACTGGAAATTTCAATCGTAAAACGATTGCTGTCGGCCACCGAGACCGCATCCTGCCCATAGGCCTCGGCATTGCCCGCAACCATGCGTATGTACTGCCCGGTCATACCGCTCACTCTTCCATTCACGCTTCCGAGAAGTCCCGACACCTCATTTCCCGAAGCGCTTGCCTGCGCAGGCTGGACCTGAGAAGCACTGCTTGTGCTTCCGGCTGCCGAATTGCCTCCTGTGACAGTAAAGTACGGATTGGATGACAAAGTGGTGACCTCAAACGTCAAGCGATTGCTGTCGGCCACCGAGACCGCATCCAGCCCATCGGCCTTGGCACTGCCTGCAGTCAGATCAAAATCCGAACCACTGACGCTTCCGAAATATCCGGTCAGCACGTTGCTTGAAGCACTTGCCTGCGAAGACTGTGGCATCGGGTCACCGTATTCGTTTTCCGCATTCGACTCACCGGCATGAATGCTTAAGAACGGATTCTGTGACGACGAACCCGCTATCTCGACAATCTCAATTCTCGTACTATTGCCGTCAGCGACCGAAACCGCATCCTGGCCATAAGCCCGGGCTCCACCCCCATACACTTGGATTTCCGAATCGGCCCCGACGGTTCCGAAAACTCCCGTGACTTCATTATTTGAAGCAATGGCCTGTGTGGCTTTCTGCTCGGTGTCGGGAGTCGGCTGTGCCGTGGCTCGACCGCCATAGAGCCTCAATTCCTCAACCTCATACTCATCGAAACCAACGGTGACTTTGTTATTCAAAGCTTCTGCCGATACGCCGGTCACCTGAGCCCCGGCGACTTGCATCTCCCGAGCTTCCGCTGTCCCGACGCTCATCGTTACCCATGAGCCTGACGCCGTGCCTGTCGAACCGTCAACGACCGAACCGTAAAAGCCCGTACTTTCTCCCCACGACAAGACATCAAGCGTTTCGACCGTCACATTGAGTCCGTTGCCTTGGGCAAGTGCATTTGAACTAGACTCGACCGAAGCTCCGGTCCATCGCCCGGAAGCCGTAACGTTTTTTGCCTGCACGCTCAATATATTGTCGGAGGCTTGAGCCGACGTTTGAACCGTTTGAACTTCGCTGCGAGCGAACACCTCTGCTGCGGCAAGCTCAGCAAGGGAAAAATCCTCACTCAACGCAAGCGTCAGACTGTTTCGGATTGCCGAAGCACTCCGAGTGCCGTCAACCATCACGGCCGCAGCAGAAGCACCGGACCGGATTTGGCCTTGGTCAAGATTCAAAGCAACATCCTGCAAGACCGGTTCTTCGCCGCTTGCCTGCTCACCGATAACTTTGTCCAAGCTGGTTTGAGTCCAGGGAGCCGCTGCCGACCCGTGACTGAAAGTTGTCAAAACAGCAGCCACAGCTGCAGCAATCAGAGATGGTTTATTCATTTCTTATCCGGATAAATCGTCTTGGATTCTCGAGTTTTCGGGTGATCAAACCGAAAACACACCTGCAAAGCAATTTGCCTGAATCGGCAACAAGCGACGATAGCTTGAAAATTCCTGGAGATTATGTCGCGAAATAAGTTCGTCTAGCTTTGCCGTACTGTCTTTGTTTCGAAAAATGTGGTATGCAACGCGTCACTTATCCTCTCCCCGGTTTTTGTACCGGTCCGCGATCTGCCGCAAATCAAGAACCACAGAAAAAAAACAACAAAAACAATGCATCGGCACGCCTGAGGACACATAAAATCTAGCTTTGTTTTTTTTGCCAAATTTTGCCCAATCAGTTTCCATGCCCCGACATACGCTTCTGGCTTCTGCCGTCCTTTTGGCCATGACTTTTCAGGCTCATGCCTGGAGCCTCAACTCCGATATCTGGTACTACGCCGATCAGGTTTTAACCGGCTCTCAAGCCGCCTCCGAACCAGTCGACAGTACGCTCTTTCCGTTGGCAAACCCCGAAGCCGGCCATATGCCCAATCTTTGGGTTTCCGCCACATTAGGCCACGATTTGGCCGGCAATGAAGTTCGTCTTGACAATTCGACGCTCACCGTCAGCCGCCCGCTCGGCTCCGAACTGACCGCAGGCAGACTTTCAGCCGTTCAGGTGACCGGAGCGTCAGACATCGGAACACTGTATCTGAGAAACAACACGCTCAAGCTCTCCGGGGCATTGGCTGAAGATACAGACACCTATGAAATCGCCACGGCACTGATAACCGATCAAACCAATATTGATTCGCTCACGGCAAGCGGCAATCTTCTGGAAATCGATCAGGCAAATCTCGCGTATACCCGTCAAGGCAGCCTTCCGGACATCGGAAGCTTTTTAAGAGAGAATCTCTCATCGGTAACAATTGGACAGCTCGCAGCTGATCACAACGCCGTCCGCATCACCGACTCCAAGCTGTCGGTCAACGTGTATGCGCTCCGTGCCAGCGTCACCGAAAGCGCACAAACGCTCGCCAACTCCATCGCGATTCAGGACTCCACTTTTGTCGGTGATCATAGCTTTGAGATTGCTGCCGTTAAGATGCTCGGCTCCGAAACTGGGGCGCTAACGACGCAGCAAAGCTCCGTCGTCATCAGCAACGTGACGCTTGACGGTCAGTCATCCTATTCGATTGAAGCGGATCATCTCCAATCGGCAATCTCGGTCTTCTCGTCTGACGCCAGCGTGATACTCGATAATTTTCAAACCGACGCGAACTCCACAGGACATATCTATGCAAGCCGCGTGCAGGGACGTCACAATGCCGAGGCTTTAAACGGCACTCTCACCATCCGACACTCCTCAGTCACAGGCACGTTGAGAGGCTCGCTTGTTTCGCTTTCTTTGTTATACGGCGATACGTCTTTTGGTTCCGTTGTAGCTCACAACAATGCTCTGGAAGTAAGCGACAGCACGTTGGGTGAGAATTTGTCCGAAGACTCTACCACCGCATACGGCGTCGAAGCAACCAGCGGAACTCCGGCCTCGTTCGAACTGCACTCCAACCGTGTTTCCATCAGCGACTCGACCATTCAAGGCAGTTGGCAAATCGTCGGTGCTTCAGCTTCCGGTGACATTGACTTTTTCAACCCTCAGCAATCAACTGCCGTCTTTACGAACAACGCGGTCATCCTTTCCAACGTGAAAATGCAGGAAGGCGACGCGGATATTTCCGGTATCAGTGCCGAGAATCTCCTATCGGCGCAAGCAGTCGGAACGACCATTCAGATTGCGGGCTCCGAAGTCAGCTCGGTCTACGGCGTAAGTCTTGATTCCGTTGAATCAGCGCAAGCAATTGGAACGTCCGTTCAAATTGCCGGCTCCGAACTCAACTCGGTCTACGGCGTAAGACTCAGTTCCGTTGATTCAACTTCCATACAAGACACAACGGTGGCTGTTACGGATCATTCCGTTGTGAACACGATCATCGGCGTTTCAGCCAGAAGTAGCGATCATGTCGATATCGTCAACACCTCCATTGTCATCGCCGACTCGACTGTTAAGGGAACCGTATCGCTTGCCCGCTTGGGAGGCGAAACGTCTTTGGGAACCTCTTCGGGCAATACGCTGACGCTTTCCAACGCAACCGTAGGTAGCGTCATGGGTGTATACGGCGACTACAGCTCACAGGACTCATTCGGTGAGGACAGCCGCCTCATCCTGTCCGGAAACAACACCGTTGAAAATTACCTCACGCATTTTGACAACGTCGACTTCTACGTCACAAAAGAAAATGCCTCAGCTCCGATCCTGACGCTCGGTGCGACCAGTCAAGACGATCTGTCCGTCAGCACACTCAATGGAAACGACTCTAGCGTTTGGGACTTGTCCGATACTTCCGTCAACATTCATGTCAGCGGCCTGAATCCGGGTGACAGCTTTGAACTCATCGACCTTGCCGAAGGCCAGACGATAGCAGTTTCCAAGGACACCATCTTTAGCAAGTCGGACACTTTCACGACCGAATCGTGGAACGTTGCCGAGGACTCGACGCTGAGCGGCACGATCTCAAGTGACACGCTCAAAGACATTCTCGACGCAAGCTCCTACCGCAAATCAGCTAATTCGAGCGCTTCAACTTTGTCGGAAAGCATTCTCGGTTCGATGGCAATGATCAGCCAGGCAACCGAATTCGTTGCCGATGAAGGCCTGCTGATGGCAGAGTCGTCGGCCCGTTCTGATGCAACGACGCTTTTCGGCGCCATGTACGGCGGAAAGTCCTCTTATGACACCGCAGGCGACCTGGATCTTGACAGCATGCACCTGATTGTCGGCGCTTCGACCCGTGTTTCCGACACGGTGCTTGCCGCATTCTTCGAAGCGGGCTGGGGCGACTCGGACAATCGCTACGGAACCTCAAGCGGCAATGCCGATCACGATTACTACGGCGTCGGTCTGGCGTTGCGGCACTTTGTGAGCGACACGTTCTTCCTGGACGCCTCACTGCACGGCGGTATGTCTTCCACCGACTATTCCGGCCGCTTTGCCTCTTCCGGAGCCACGTTTGACGACAATTCTCTCTTTGCCGCAGCGCACCTCGGAGCCGGCATGCGATTCGCGCTCACGGATACGCTTATGACGGAAGTCTACGGACGCTACGCTCTTAACTGGCTTTCCTCGGAGAGCATCCGTATTGACGCTGCCGATCGCTCGACTCTGGAATACGACGACGTCTTCGTTCACACGCTGCGCTTCGGTACCCGCCTACGCCATCAACTGACCGATCAGTTTGCCTGGAGCGCCGGTCTTGCTTACGAGCGCACGCTGCAGTCCGACCTCAAAGCCGATGTCAATACTCTGGCTATTGACGGCGTCTCGCTAGAAGGCAATACGGGCGTCGGAGAACTCTCGGCAACCTATCGAAAGAGTGCCGATTCGCCTTGGGCTGCTTCCATTGCGCTCAAAGGCTACGTCGGTCAACGTCAGGGTGCCGCCGGCCAAGTTCGTCTCGACCATCGTTTCTGAGATTTTCTCCATGCAGGGCCAGGGGTCGGGACTGATCCTTGGCTGACGAAAGTTTGGTCTAAGCAGAACGCCGCTTCAAAAGACTGTCCTCTCGAGGCTTTTGCGAAGCGGCGTTTGCTCTTACCGATGTCCATTCTGTTTTCGCTTCACAGGCGATGGGTTTTGACGCTGTTGCGTAGCGTTCTGTGTTCCGCTTCAGAAGTCGAATCAAGATCGCAACTGACCTCACGCAACCCCATACCCCTGAACAAATTCAGCTGGAGACAGTACCTTGGGTTTAGAAATGTTCGCTTCCAGAAAATCTTTGTCCCCCGTCAACAAAAAGTCAGCTCCTGCCAACACTGCCGCCCGTAAAATGGGACGATCGTTAATGTCTCGTATAGCATTTTCCACTGCCACTTCTTCAGCGGGCACCGGGATAATTTCCCATGAGAGCATTGAGGAAGCCAAAAAACGTTCCAGCACATCCTGCTTGTGAGGGAATTTTTTTTGGAATATCCGATGCATTTCCTCGATATTCTGTTCTGACACCAATGCAACATAATGCCCCGACACAGCCAGATCAAAAGCACGTGCCGGTATGCTATTCGGAAACAAAGCTGCAGAGATAAGGACGTTCGTATCAATCAAAATTCTCATTGCAAACTCGTCTACTCATCGCGAAGCTCTTTGACGAGTGCGAGCACGTCATCATCGGAATGCAGCCCGGCTTGGACCGCGGCTCCTTTCATTTCCTCCCGAAACATCTGCATGGCATAAGCCGCTGAATTGACCAGTCTGACGTTGTTTCCTTCGACAACAAAAGTGACACGATCACCGTTGTCAACGCCCAGAATCTTTCGAATGTCCTTTGGAATCGTTATCTGACCTTTAGACATTACCTTGGCACTATCCACAAATCGCACAACCTTTCTCCTAGAAATCTTGAAAGTAGGAAATTACCTACCATTCCAATGGTAGGATTTTTCGTCCGAAAAATCAAAGAAGTTCGATCAAACCGAGTGTGGATCAAACTCTCCAACATCTGATCATCCGGCATGTCACATTGGAAACAGTCGAATCCAGATAACGAAAAATCGGTAAACCTGTTGCTTTTTCTCTTTGGAATTCTCATTCAAGGCAACAGGCAGCAATCGGCCTTTCGCCTGTCGGTTAATAACACAAATACTCGGCTCCTTCGTCTCGACAACCGCGACAGTCCAGGGCTAATTGCCGCCATAAAAAAAGGCTGCAAACCGAAGCCTGCAGCCTTTGTTGTGTCAAGTTTTAGGCAAAAGACTACTTAGCCGCAGCAGCGGTTTCAGCAGCGATGTGACCGAACACGAGAGCATCGGGAACAGCGTTGCAACCGACGCGGTTTGTGCCGTGAATGGCACCCGTGACTTCACCGGCAGCATAAAGCCCCGGAATAACCTTCCCGGCCTTGTTGATGACCTGTGCCTTGGTGTTGATCTGCACGCCGCCCATCGTGTGGTGCACGGAAGGCGTCATCAGCGTGGCGTAGTACGGACCGCCTTCGTCAAGACGGTGTTCGTCCATGCAGGTCGGGCGTCCCATTTCGTCGCCCGTTCCCTTCTTGCAGAATTCGTTCCACTTCTTGACTGTCTCAACAAGGTTGGCGGCGTTGATGCCTGCCTTCTTGGCAAGTTCTTCAAGCGTATCGGCCTTGTAAGACTTGCCCGAAGCCAGAATGTCTTCGACCTTGACGCCATAAGCGTTGCGTCCGTCCTTATCGATCAAGGCACGTTTGGCCGACGAAATCACAAAGAAAAGTCCGTCCTTTTGAGCGAGATTGGCCTTGGCGAGCACGTCACGACGTTCGGACTCGTTGACGTAGCGTTTGCCGTCGCGGTTGACATAAATGCAGGAGTTTTCGCCGAGCTTGAAGCTCGTCGCGCCGGTCTGCGGGTCACCGGCCGGGAACAACTGAATCCAGCCCATCTGCACCAGATTGGCACCGACCTGCTTGGCCATCGTGATGCCGTCGCCGGTGGCCGACGGAAGATTCGTGGTCGGTGTGGTCTTGCCGAGCTTCTTACCCCACAGTTCGTCGTAGGCATTACGCATTTCGACGTTTGCACCGAAGCCGCCGGTTGCCAGTATGACGCCGTTCTTGGCGTTGACAACGTACTTGCGGCCCTTTTCGTCACCGCCGATTGCCTGGGCCTTGACGCCGACGACGCGTCCGTCCTTAACGATGAGTTCGTTGGCCTTGGTGCTCAGTTCGATCGTCACCGGAAGCTTCTTATCCTTGATGTATGCAAGGAAAGTATCGATATAGCCCACACCGGACTTGAAATTTTGAGCGCGGTTGGAGCGCGGCCACAAAGCACCGACAAACTGCGTGGCCTTGTCACGCCACACAAAGCCAATCTTCTCGAGCTGCTTCATGACGTTGCCGGTGTTCTGAGTGAGCGTATAGACAAGCGCCAAATCCGCCTTGTAGTCACCGGACTTCCAGGTCTGAAGTGCATGGAATTCCGGAGAGTCAAAAAGAACGGTTTCTTTCTTGTCGTTATAGGCCTTCCACTGCTTGGAAACCTTGCCGATCAATTCTTTGTGCAGATCGGACTTGGGTTTTTCGGCCAAGATGCCTTCGACGATCTTGCGCTGGCCTTCGGTCATCTTGATGTGGCTCTGGTTAACATTGGCCGAATTAAAGCAGCCGCCGCACACGCTCGTATTGCCGCCCGCAAAGCCGTTCTTTTCGAGAACAATCACTTTCTTTCCGGCTTCAGCAGCGGTCACGGCAGCAGACAAACCTGCACCGCCCGCACCGATGATGACGATATCGGCGTCCAGCGTCTTGGTATCGGTCAACAGCGCCGGCTGCGGCACTTCCTTTTCGAACTTAGTGACGTCCAAACCGGCCTTTTTCAGACACTGGCTGACGGCGTCCTTGATGGCAAAGCTCGAGAGCGTGGCACCCGAAATGGCGTCGACTTCTACGCTTTGATACTTGATGATGTCGGGAATCAGTTTCGTCTTGGTCAGGTCAGCCACAGGATGCGTTTCGGACCAATCCACAATCTTGATGTCAGCAATTGCATCGTTTTTAATCGTGACCTGCACATTGATCGAGCCGTTGCGGCCCACGGAACTGGCGGTGTAGACGCCGTCCTTGGCAAATGCCGTCACCGGTGCTGCCATCGAAGCAGCCAAAGCAGCCGATACGGCCAGAGTCGCGAGTTTAGGAATCATATCGCCTCTCCTTTTCTAACTTTCTTTAACGGCAAGCTGTCGACATCTCGTGCCGACAACCGCCAACGGTAAAAGTCTGGCGCCGAGTCACGTCAAATGAAAGCAAAAGCGATAAGGAAAAATACTGTGCTTTTTTGTCCCAATCGGCACAAAATGGAAACTCGTTCTTCTACCCAAGCAGTTACCTCTTGCAGCGCACAGAATTCGCAACCTCGAAATGGCAGAAATTGCAACGTTGTCTGCTGGAGCCGTCTGCTGATAAATCAGCAATTCGTTAAAAGGTCGCAAGAACTCCCAGTTCCTTCAGCGCTTTGCAAACTCTGCGTGCATCAGAATTACTCAATCGCCCGTACAGGAAACTTTCCTGCATCCTTGCAAGCGGTATCTGAGCCAGTTTGGAACAACGCGCCACAGAAGGCTTCGGTAAACCCGCCTTCGCCCAGTCTTTCAGAAAGATTTCTCCGGGGACTCCTGGTCTCGGAGCATGAGAAGTCACTTTTACAGATAGGACGAGAACGCTGTCTCCAAACTGTTTCGGCGAAATGACAACCACCGGCCTCCGCTTGAAAACTCCTGGTTTATCGTCAAATTCAAAAGCTACTTGGCGAATTTCAAATGGAAGCGGAGCGTCAATCTTAGTAGTCATCTTCGCCTTCCTCATCGTCATCGTCGCGCCATTCCTTAGGCATGATCAGCTTTCCGTTTTCCTCTCTAGCTGTCAAAATCAACGGAGAATCCCAATTGACCACAGGACGAGGTTCGACCCTAACGTCGTACGGAAAGCCTCCCGTGGCAATAAATTTGCGAATCATTGATTTGACGATAGTCACCGCAGGTATTCCGAGTTCTTCGGCCAAGCGTGTCAACTCTTCTTTATCCGAAGCAGGAATTTTCATATTAAAACTTACTAGCCCAGACATAAGATGTTCCTCAGTAAGAAGATAAAATTACTACTAAATATACCGTCATTGTACCTTTTATATCTACTTTTTAAACCGCCACTGTTCGAAAAAATTGACTCCACAATATTGTGTGTTTTCTTTTCGGTGTGCCTTGTCTGACTCCGTCCGTCGATACAATGGACCGACTATTCATGTTAACTGCAAGGTCCTCGTATGTCTTCTGCGTTCGCCTATCCTCTGCGCCTGCCCGGCTGGAAACTTGCCGTGCACCTCGGCTTGTCGATCAAAACCGAAGTGTTGGTGGTTTTCGACAAGGACACGCAACACTTCGAGGCACGTTGCTACGACTTTGACCGCAAGCACCCGATCCAGGCCTGTGGTCCGGACGTACCGTCCTTGCAAAAGGCTCTGGATGCAGAATTTCATGCGGCGCTCAAAAAGGCCTTTCCCAAGGAGCCTCTGATGCAGCCGCACCTGCTGGTGAAACTTTCCTTGGTGCCAAACCTGCCGGAAAAATCATCCTCGCCCGCTGCCGAGAAAATGCCGATGTTGCCGCGTTGCTGTTCGGCAAGAGCGTTCGTGCGATCGGACGAGTGAATTGAGACCCTCAAATGCTCAGGCCCCATCTTCGTTTCACACCGGATTCAGACCGGCCGCGTGAGACCGATCAATGAACCTCAGACGGCTTTCCAAGCCACAAAACGTCGTTCCGACTCACTGAAAACAAGCGCAAGGCGGCACAGTTCTTTGTGTCGCAGCGATTCGCCGTAATGCCGAGACTTAATTTGTTCAACGGCGACATCCAACAACCTCGGAACCTCTGTCTCCGTTTTGGCATATTTGAGTTCAAAGACCCACCGCCTCTTGTCTGTCTCAACTTCGATGTCGCTTCGACCGTAAGCATTGTGTTTTTCGACAGTCGGTTCGAGTAGCGCTCCGAGAAGCAGCATAACCAAATGGCTGCCGCAGGTCGCTTCGTCCTTAATCGGATAGGCCTGATAATTCAGGCGCGAAAACGCCCGATTAAAGGCGTCAACAACCTCCTCCGCACCTTTCGTATCAAGAAGCTGCTCCCAGAACAGCAACGATCTCTTCAGCTCGACATCGCCTGCAGTCATCTGTTGGGCATAGAGTCGGCCCATGGAGTTGTAGACCTCTCTGTTCGGATATCCCAGCAATACGGCCGAATCGGACAAGGCTTTTTTGATTGTCAGATAACCGGCCTGATTGAGCATCACCTCAAGCGACACATCGGAAACATTTCGGTTCGGCGTAGCCAACTCTTCCAAAGCAACCGGAACAGGCGTGTCAAAGTCCGCGGGATCGCGCAGACTGTGATGCTTCAGATACTGCATCAGAACAGTCGGCAATCCGCCGGTTGCGGACCAATAGTCTTTGAAACCTCGTTGAGGTTGAGCCAAAAAACTCAAGACTGACCACGGGCAATAAACCGTTTGACTCGCTGTTTCTTCAAAACAAAAACCGTTGTAGTTGAGCTTCAGCTCATTGAGCAATTCCGGTTTAGAAATACCAAGGTCTCGCGACGCTTTCTCAATATGCGGACCGAAATAGTGATTGATTTCAGACTCGGTATAACCGAGCAACGCACCATACTGCGGCAGCATCGAAATGTCGACGATATTATTGAAAGCAGAAAAGATACTCGTGCTGCTGAATTTCATGATGCCGGTCATGAAGAAGAAGCGAAACCGCGATTCAAATTGTTTGATCGCCGCGTAAAAGACGCCGAGCTCTTCTCGCACGAGGTTGAAAAGCTCGGGCTTGTGCATCAACTTTGTAAGCGGCGTATCGTACTCGTCAATAAGAAGAACAATGCTGCGCGTTTCCAGTTCTTTGAGCCAGGCTTTGAATTGATCCCAAAACAAAACCGGACTTTGTCTATCAACCGAAAAACCCAACGGTGCAAAGCACGACTGAATATTGCTGTGCAGCGCTGCACAAAATTCCTCTGGTCCGTCGAACTCTTTGAAGCCTGAGAAGTCCAGACGGATCACCGGATAGGTTTTGTCGTTCCAGAGCCTCTCTATCGCCAGACCTTGAAAATCTCGCGTGCCGTGACTGAAAAGAGAAGCAAACGTCGACACCAGAAGCGTCTTTCCGAAGCGTCGAGGACGAACCAACAATACTTGTCGGGTCACATTGCAAATTTGGAAAATCAGCTCCGTTTTGTCGACATAGATGCTGTTATCGGAACGTATCGTCTCGAACTCAGCGTAGCCAAGCGGAAGGTTTTGCTCTTCGAAACTGTTTCCCATCTGATTGCTCTTCCGGTTATGTTTTTTCCGGCGCATCCGACACGGTCTTCCTGCTTGAGACACAAGGACAAGACTGACAACAAAAAAACACTGTCGGGAACCGAAGCTTGCCGTTTTTGCCTGGATTAGTATGATGCGCCGAAGTCTAACGGTACGGACAAACTTTGTCCTGCTGTTTTAATTTTGAGATCTTCACCGAACGCGGTGCTCGCTATGCTGGATTCAGTCAGCTTTAAATACTTCCTGGGCGCACTCATATCCCTGGTGGTCATCACCAATCCGCTTTCTAAAATTCCACTCTTCATGAGCCTTGCCGCAGGCATGACCCACGAGCAGAGAAAACAACAGGCCAATCTCGCTGCCATCTATTCGTTTGCGGTGATGTTTGTGAGCCTCATCGGCGGCAACCTGATTCTTTCCTTTTTCGGGATCAGCTTCGGCGCCATGCGTGTCGCGGGCGGTTTCGTGATTGCCATCATCGGCACGCAAATGCTTTTCGGCGGTCAAGGCCCCAACAACGCCCCTGCCGTCCAACGCGGTAAGGAAGACTATTCGTTCTTCCCGCTTGCGATGCCCGGTATTGCAGGTCCCGGCACCATTGCCGTCGTGATCGGATATTCCACCAAAATCGCCGAAGCACCCGAATTGACCTCCATGGCAGAAACGTTTCTTCTTACCACGCTTGCCATTTTGGTCACCAGCATCATTGCCTGGGTCACTCTGCGCTCAAGCGAATACTGCGCTTCCCGCATGGGTCCTTCGGGTATGGCCGTTTTCAGCAAACTCATCGGCTTTTTCCTGATCTGCATCGGGGTGCAGTTCATGGGATCCGGTGCCAGGGCCTTTATTGCCGGCGGCTAGCAACTTTCCTAAAAAAATCAAGAAAAGGCTCCATGAAACGATTTGCGACGAACGTACATACGAATTTTGAGTAAAGTTCACACTGTCTCCCGCTCTGAGCGTTCTGCTTATCGGGCTCAAGTCCAGTCTCTTTGGCGAGCTGGCCACTGTGGTGTCGAGATTGTAGTCGCCCGCAGTGACATTACAGCCCCGTTGGTGAAACCTTCGGGGCTTTGCTTTGTCCATGCTCAGATTTTCTGTGCGCAAGAACGACGTTTCGTTGCCTGGCAGGAAGTTAAGTCCAACTGAAAAATTCCGAGCCGCCGGGACCCACTTCAATCCGGCGACTCGGAAATTAACCTCATTGATTCAGACGCGAATCAGGCCTTGTCCAGATCCACGATTTCGTAGTTTTCGCTACCCAATCCGATTTCTCGCATAGCCGAAAGTTGACGTAATCCATGACGCGATTCGATGCGTTCGCGCAGCGGAGCACTTGCTTCTCCCAGATCGTAAACAGCATCAACCGAGGCCTGTTCCACCGCCAGAAGATCAAGCGAAGCAAAGATCCCGATATCGGGCACTCGCGGAGCCTCAGCGGACGTTCCAGCACAGTCACAGTCCACGCTCATACGGCGCAGCACGTTGACGTAGCAAACATGGCCCTTGAAGTGGTCTGTAATGCCTTTGGTGGCATCGACCATGTTTTCCATAAATTCGCGTCCGGTAATACCCCACTGCTGACCGGTAGCCCCGGCGTGCAGCTGCTTCTTACCTGTGTGCGCGTCGGCGCAACCGATGGAGATGTTCTTGTTCGAGCCGCCGAAGCCGCCCATCGTGTGGCCTTTGAAGTGAGTCAGCGTCAAGAGGCTGTCGTACTTGAGCAGTCCCTTGCCGACACTGATTTCCTTGATGTGTTTGGCCCCTTTCACAGGAATCATGGCTGTTCCCTCGGCATCCATGATGTCCACCGGAGCAAACGTCCAACCGTTGACTTTGAGCGTATCGAGGTGCTTTGCCGTCGTATCGCGATCGCCCGGATAGTAGGTGTTGGTCTCAACGATCGTGGCGTTTTTGATGTCGTTAGCCAACAATTCCTTAACCCATTCGCGCGGCAGAATGTTGGGACCGCCCTTTTCGCCGGTGTGCAGCTTCACCGCCACCTTGCCGGTGAGAACGGACGAAACCTTGGCAACGATCTTGCGTAAGCCGTCGGCCGACAAATCACGCGTGAAATAGACCACGGACTTAGGACCCGAGCGCTTGGCAAGCGGCACATTCACAACGCTGCCGTCATCGACCTTGGCTACGGCACGCACCGCCTTGCCCGCCTTTTCTTCCGCGGATGACGTAAGCGGCAACCCGGCTGCCACACCTGCGGCCATCGCGCCGCCGATCAATACTCTGCGCTTCATTGTGTTTTTCCTCCAATCGACAGAATGCCGTTGGGGTTATTTTCCGCTGTCGGTCGTTTGTCGTCATGGCAAAAAATCTCAATAGGTTGCGTTTTTGACTCAAACGCAGACTTCCTTTGACTCGCAGGACCGCTTCTCTGCCTGTTCCTGACCGAAGTAAACTTCTTCGGACGATTCTTTACTTTCCTAACCGCCCGTCGGTTCAGCATCACAGGAAAACGCCATGGATTCCGCCATCCTCTCTGAAATGATCGAAACACGTCGCCGACTCCACCAGCATCCGGAAGAAGGCTGGACAGAGTTCGAAACGACGTGGCTCGTCTACAACCGTCTCAAGGCACTCGGTTGCGAATCGGTTCTCACCGGCACGCGGCTGATCAATCCGGACTGCGTTCTCGGTCGCTCCGAAGCATTGGTCGAAAAAGCCGTGAACCGAGCCATTGCGGCAGGAGTTCCGGCCGAATTCATCGACGAAATCGAAGGCTACACAGGCGCGGCCGCCGTTATCGACACCGGTCGTCCCGGTCCCGTCTTGGCGCTGCGTTTTGACATGGACGCCTTATGTGTAGAAGAAACGACCGATCCCGAACATCTTCCCAACAAGCAGGGCTTTTGCTCTCAGTACGCCGGCTTGATGCACGCCTGCGGGCACGACGCACATACGGCTTTGGGGCTGGCCGTCGCCCGCTGGATCATGGAAAACCGCGAGCGCCTGACGGGCGTCATCAAACTCATATTTCAGCCGGCCGAGGAAGGCGTGCGCGGCGCCAACGCGATCGTGGGCTCCGGCTTTGTCGACGATGTGGATGTGATCCTTGCCTCGCACTGCGGAGGCGCCATCAAGTCAAAGCAGATCGGACTCGTCTACGACGGTCTTTTGGCCAGCACCAAGTTTGATATCCGCTTTACGGGTGTGCCGTCGCATGCCGGCAACCAGCCGCATGCAGGCAAAAGCGCGCTTCTGGCCGCTTGCAGCACCTGTCTGCAAATGGCCGGCATTCCGCGACACGGCGACGGTGCCACACGCGTGTCTCTTGGCAAACTCAACGCCGGCGAAGGCCGCAATATCACGCCGGCCCACGCCTACATCCAAGCAGAAGTGCGCGGTCAGACGCCGGAGATCAACGACTTTCTCTGCCGCAATGTTGAGCATATCGTCAAAGGCAATGCCGAGGCCTATCAGGTTCAATACGAGCTTGAACGCGTGGGCGAAGCCACCACGATCGTTCCCTGCCCGGACATTCTCGAAGCCATAAGCGACGTAGCGCGCCAAACAGAGGGTGTGGCCGATGTCGTCGAACTGCGCAAACCGTCGGGCAGCGAAGACTATTCGCTCATGCTCAAACGCGTCGTCGAGCGCGGCGGACGCGGCGCGATGTTCCGTTGGGGCTGCAGGCATCATGGACATCACAAGTCCGATTTCGACATTCAGGACACGGAAACGATGCCGGTAGCTTTCGGCGTCTTTACGGGCTGCGTTCTGCGGTTTAACGGCATTGATTCGGGTGCGACGGACTGAAACTAGCAGTCACTGTAGTCCATCCACGCCTTGCACCTAAGGAACTTCGCCGCTTTTAGCAAAACGCAAATGGGCATTGTCGTTTCTGAAATCTGGCGGTGGTGTTATGGTTGTGTACAAAATTACGGCAAGCCTTGGTGGTGGCGGTGTGTTGGATTACGAGGTTTGTATGAGCATCGACAATAACTCCAACAATCCGTCTGTCGGAAGTAGCGCTAACAGTTACACAGCCAACGGAAAACGTTATGATTTCCAGGATGGCTAAATACACGCGAGCCTCGGCAGTCGTCGAACTACCGAGGCTCTTCACTTACGCGCCTAGCAGAGTAAGAAAAGGATCAGGAAAATCAGGATTTTCACGACCCGCCTTGCTATACTAGCTATACTAGCGGAAGAAGATCGAAAGCTTATTTATCGTTCTTCCTTTAAGTGCCTCGGAACTGCAATTCCGGGGCATTTTGCTATGGTTTTGTCCCCGACGACTGGATGGCTACCACAGCAAAACCATCCAATTTTTGGCGAGCAATGAGCTAAATCTCGCCGGACATGGCGCTTATTCTACTGTGCCTGCATCTGGCTACTCAAGTGGCAAAAAAGAGATTGTTTCGGCTCCTGTAATGCGGTAAGACGCCCCCTTTTTAATCGGGCAAGTGATAGAGGTGTGCCCAGTGCCATAGTTATCTCGCTTGTCCGTACTGACTCGCAAACTTTCGTCAGCGAAACTCTCTACCTTAGTGTTGTGCTTCGAAATGATTGTGAAAATGCCAGATTTGGCCGCAGTACCTGTAGCCTCTGGCGTCTCCCAATTGCCAAAGTCCGAGACATTTGCGCTGACCTTTTCGTTTACCCATTTGGTGGTGGCAATTGAGTTATCGTCACTCTCTGTCACCGAACTTAATGCCCGACGGCGTGCGTATGCTCAATGGCTCTCAATTTCGACTTTTTTGATTTCGATCGGAAACGGTAACGAAAAAGTCGTAGTCCGATGCCTTTCGTTTGTTGTTACTCTTTTGCCGTTTGTGTGATTTTTAAAACGACAAATGGGAGACACAACACAAATGAAAAAGACCATTGCGGCCGTTGTCTGCGCCGCTGCTGCCGCCATCTCGGTTCAGGCTCACGCCGAAGACACCAAGGTGCTTCGCATGGCCTGCGAAAGTACCTACGCGCCGTTTGTTTTCTTTGACAGCGAAACCGGCAAACTCAAAGGGTTTGAAATCGACCTGCTTGAGTACGTCGCCAAAGACATGGGCCGTAAGCTCGAAGTGACCAACATGGGCTTTGACGCGATCATTCCGTCGATGCTCACTGGCATCACCGATGTCGGTGCTTCGGCCTTTACGATCACGCCCGAGCGCGCCAAGCGCGTGCTCTTCTCCAAGCCCTACTACATCTCGGGCCTGTCGATTCTTGTGCGCGCCGAAGACAAAGACAAGATCAAGAGCGTCAAGGACATTGAAAACTGCACGATCTGTGCGCAAATCGGCACCTCGGGCTCCATGCGCGCGGCAAAAGTCCCGGGCGCCACGGTTCGCAACTTCAACACGATCAACGACGCCTATCTCGAGCTCGGCAACAAGGGCTGCAAAGCCGTGATCACCGATCGTCCCGTGACGGCCTACTTCCTTGCGGCGCGTCCTGAAACCGCCAAGACCTACTACCATCTTCCGGAGGTTCTCAACAGTGAATCCTTCGGCTTTCCGGTGAGCAAAAACAAGCCGGAACTCATGAAAGCCATTGATACGGCCATTGACAAGGCCCGCGCCAACGGCGAATTCACCAAGATGTACGTGAAGTGGTTCGGCGAAGAACCGCCCAAGGAACTCTTGAAGTAATCCTCTCTTTCGGCCGCATCCTTGGGGCTGCGGCCAAATTTCATGCTTGCACCGAGAGCGCAGCTTCGCGCTCGCTTTATCTGGATCTTCGAAGCTTCGTATAAAACGCATAAACATTTCAACTATTGTTGTACAATTAGAGCATGAACGAAAAGCAAGCATCCCTCTTTTTTGAAGCACTGTCCTCCGACGTGCGTCTGAAGATTTTCCGACTACTGGTTCAGTTTTCGCCCAACGGTCTGGTGCAGGGCGAGATCGCCCAGAAACTGGATCTTCCGATCACCAATCTCTCTTTCCACCTCAAAGCGCTCGTGCACAGTACGTTGGTAACCGTGCAACGCGAAGGTCGGTTTATGCGTTACAAGGCTAATACCGCGCTGATGCGGGAAGTTGTCGGGTATCTCACGTCCGAATGCTGTACCGGATGCCGAACCATTGACTCTGACACTGCGAATCAGTCGTGATTGTTGTCGTCTCTTAGTTTTTCTTATTTATTTCAACTCTTCTGCATTTATTGATCTAACAAAATGCCCGAACAGAAATCTTCATGTTGCTGCTGTGGTCAGGCAAAACCTCAGGCTCCTCAGACAAATGCTGATAACTGGACAGCGAAATACTTGTTGAGCGTGATTATCTTTGCTGCCATCTGGTTCTTTGCCTACAGCGGCATTGAAGATGCCGCGCACTGGGTTGTCTTTGAAGGATGGGGAGCTTCACCGGAATCGAACATTGCTTCAGCGGTCGAATTCTTTCTTTATGACACCGTCAAAATTCTCTTGCTCTTAGTGGCGCTTATCTACGTCATTGCTTGGTTGCGCGCCACTCTGAACGTGGAAAAGGTTCGTGACTACCTGACCGGGAAAGGTCGTGGCCTCGGGTACTTTCTGGGTGCCATGTTCGGAGCTGTGACGCCCTTTTGTTCATGCTCCAGCATTCCGCTGTTTCTGGGATTCACCACGGCCCGGATTCCTTTTGGGGTGACCATGTCTTTCTTGATCACTTCTCCACTCATCAACGAAATTGCCATTGTGTTGTTGTGGGGGTTGCTGGGTTGGAAGTTCACAGTGGTTTATGTCCTGGTAGGTCTGACTGCCGGCATCATCGGCGGCTTCTTCATGGACAGCATTCGTGCCGAGCGATGGCTGCAGCCTTTCATCATTGAGTCTATGAACAACCTTCCGGTTCACTCTGCTGAAAGCTCAGATACTTCAACAGAAAAACTGTCGTTACGGGAGCGCCATCTTTTTGCGTACTCAGAAATGACCTCAATCTTTCGCCGCGTCTGGCACTGGGTTATTGTCGGTGTCGGTATCGGAGCACTTCTGCACGGTTTTGTCCCCGACAACTGGTTTGCCGAAAATCTCGGCGCCGGTCAATGGTGGTCTGTTCCGATTGCCGTTTTGGTCGCTATTCCCCTTTATTCCAACGTCACCGGCATTGTTCCTGTCATGGAAAGCTTGCTTGTTAAGGGCATGCCCATCGGAACCACTATGGCGTTTTGCATGAGCGCTGTTGCGGCAAGCATCCCCGAATTCATCATGTTGCGGCAAATCATGACGGCAAAGCTCCAGGCGGTCTTTATCGCCTATCTGTGGGTCATCTTTACATGCGTCGGGTGGCTCTTCAATATCCTTGAACCGTTCATTACTCAATAAGGAGAAATCATGGAAATCAAAGTCTATGGTCCCGGTTGCGCCAAGTGCGTTACGGTCGACAAACTGGTGCGTGATGTCGTTTCTCAGAAATCACCTGATATCTCGGTGGAGAAAATTTCTGATATTCGCGAAATGATGAAAGCTGGCATCCTCTCAACACCTGCGGTCGTGATAGACGGCGTGCTCAAATCGTCAGGCCGTGTCCCCAGCAAAGAAGAAATCGAGTCCTGGATCAGCTAAACATTCTCACCGCTCCGATCCACAGCGTTCCAATCTCTTTGCCTCAGGTTCTGTTGCAACGACGAAAACTATTCACTCAAGCCCAATCTCATCGAAAGATCCAGAGCTGAGGTCGTTGCGACAAATTTTGAGGTTTATTATTTGATCGCTAATTAGCTTTTTAGCTAATTTGCTTTTACGTGCTCACACAGGAGAGTCGCTATGGCGAACAAACACAAATATGCCATGGTCATTGATTTGACTCGGTGCGTCGGTTGCCAGTCTTGTACCGTCAGTTGCAAGTTTGAAAACCACGCGCCCAAGGGGTTCTTCAGAACCTGGGTTTCTGATCATGAAATCGGAAGATATCCCAATACAAGGAGAGAATTCCTCCCTCAGCTTTGCAATCAATGTGACAACCCAGCTTGCGTTCCGGTATGCCCGGTAAAAGCAACTTGGAAAGATGACAACGGCGTAGTTGTTATTGACAAGTCGAAATGCATCGGGTGCGGTGCTTGTGTTAAGGCGTGTCCTTATGGAGACAGGTTCCTGGATCCGGTTAAGAAAAAGGCCGACAAATGTGATTTCTGCTTCCGTCGAATCGAACAAGGCCTACAACCGGCATGTGTTGAAACCTGCGTCGGAGGAGCTCGCATTTTTGGGGATCTCGCTGACCCCGCAAGCCAGGTCTCCCAACTTGCCTCATCAAAAGATGCCAAGGTCCTCAATCCCGGTTCGGGCACTCGTCCCCAGGTGTTCTATATCGGACTTGATCATGCTATCGAACACACTCCGGTTCATTGAATTTGGGAGGAATGAAAATGCAACGCAGGAATTTCATCGAATCATTTGCAGCCATTGGTGCTGCCACCGGTTCTTCTCTGTTTGCGGTTCCTTCTTTGGCTACTGGAACCAAAACTATTACAGAAACGAGCCCCGAAACAGCTCCCGAATGGATACGTGACAAAAAAACAGGAAATTTCCATATCAATCCAGACTATTGTGTCCGTCACTCCGTCTGTCTGCAGTGTCACGGCGAATGCGGTATTCGTGCCAAAGTCGAAAGAAAGACGGGAAAACTTGTGCGACTTGTTGGTAACCCATGGCACCCGAACACAAAAATTAACTACCTCGATATGCAAACGCCTGTCAGCAAAACTGCCGCTGATCCAGGAACACTCTGCGCTCGTGGTGTCTCAGGTCTGCAGGTTCTTTATGATCCGTACCGTATTCGCGTACCGTTGAAGCGTACAGGACCTCGCGGTTCCAACGAATGGAAGCCCATTTCCTGGAAGCAACTTCTGGACGAAGTTGTTGATGGGGGCAAGATTTTTTCCGATGTCAACGATCCTCTCAGCAAAAACTTGGACATCCACGGTTTTCGGTGGCTGTATGAACGTCGGGAATCTCTGATGGACCCGGCCAATCCGGATTACGGCAACAGAACCAACGGTTTGGTACTCCAGGGAGGACGTATCGTCAAATCAAGAAAAGATTTTCAAACGCGCTTTGCCAATTCCTTTGGCACAGTTAATAGTTACGAACATACAAATATCTGCGAACAAAGCCATCACATTGCAACCGGTGAGACATACGGTGGCAAACATAATTTCCACGCAGATCTGTGCAATAGTGAATTCGTCATGTACTGGGGTACTGCACCGGGTGAAGCAAACTTCCCGATGCAGACGCTTGGGAAGTATTCCGCATATGCACGCAAGCGCGGCTGCAAAATCGTGGTTGTAGATCCGGTATTGCCTGTAACCGTCACATCGAACCCGAATATGAAATGGGTTGCGATTCGTCCGGGAACCGACGGCGCCTTGGCTATGGGTATGTTGCAGGTCATCATTGACGAGAAACGTTTTAATAAAAACTTCCTCTCACGTCCCAATGCTTCCGCCGCTCAAAAGGCCGGAGAACTGAACTGCACAAACGCTTCCTGGCTCGTCGTTACTGATCAAAAGCATCCGTCCTTCGGACGCTTTTTGACCGCTAAAGAAGCCGGAATCGGAGAATCCGGTGCTGTTGTTATTGCTACCGATGGGAAACCCGCACTTGCGGCAAGTTGTCAGGAAGCGCAGATTGACTGCTCAACCAAGATCAATGGCATCGCTGTACAAAGCGTATTTAAGCTTCTATCTGAATCCGCCCACAAAAACACTTTGTCGGAATACTCAGAGATTTGCGGTGTTGCAGTCGACGAAATTCGCTCGCTTGCTCGTGAAATGACTTCACACGGACGAAAAGCCGTAGCCGAGTTTTACCGCGGAATTGCCCAGCATCCCAATGGGTACTACACGGGACTGGCAATCAACGCCATTAATGTCATGATCGGCAATTTGAATTGGAAAGGCGGAGCTTCCACCGGCGGCGGCTCTTACGACTATGCCAAAGGCCGTTATGACCTCAAGACCATCCCCGGACTTAAAGCAGCAGCCAAGGGACTGCGAATTTCCAGAGAAAAAGCGCGATACGAACAATCCTCTGAGTTCCAGCGCATCAAGTCCGAAGGCAAGAACCCTTATCCTGCTCGCCGTCCATGGTTCCCGTTCTCAGGTGATATCTACAGCGAAATCCTTCCGTCGGCGCTTGAAGGTTATCCCTACAAAGCCGACATCCTGATCTGGCATATGGCAACTCCGCTATATGCAGCTCCAGGACAAGCCAGTAAAGAACTGACTGAAAAACTCAAAGATCCCCGCAACATTCCGCTGATTATCTCGAGCGATATCGTGATCGGAGATTCTTCAATCTATGCTGACTACATCATTCCAGACATCACGTATCTGGAACGTTATGTACACGTGGCAGTTCCCGACACTTTGATGAGCAAAGGCATCGGTGTACGTTATCCGGTAGTTGAGCCGCTGACTCAGGTAACCGATGACGGACGTCCTTTCAGTTACGAAACCTTCTTGATTGATGTGGCCAAGAGACTGGGTATGGCAGGCTTTGGCAATAAAGCCATTCCGGATCACGAGGGTCAGCTCTGGCCGCTCAACAGAATGGAAGACTACTACATCAAGGCGACGGCGAATGTCGCATATAACGGTTCGCCCTGTGCCGATGCAACCGATGAAGATATCGCTGTAGCCGATCTTTCCAAGTATTACAACAAGTACAAGGAATGCGTAAAGCCATCCGAATGGAAAAAGGTTCTTTACATTATGAGTCGCGGTGGAAAATTTGAACCGGTCGCCAATCGTTACAATGGCGACAAACTCGGGCACGTTAACTCCACACTCGTCAGCCTCTACAGCGAAAAAGTAGCCTCCGGAATCGATAGCATGACAGGTAAACGCTTTTCCGGTATCGCCCTGTGGCAAAAGCCTTTGACGATTCTCGGAAAAGATGTTGCTACTCTGGACGATGCCCAAACCAAACCCTTTGTCATCGTCACTCAAAAATCCCCGATGCAGTCACATTCAAGGCTTCCTGCCTGTACTGTCATTCGTGAAATACGACCTGAAAATGCTGCCGAAATCAATCCAGCAGAAGGTCGAAAACTTGGTATCAAAACCGGGGACGAAGTTGTTGTAAAAACGGCTACGGGGGAAAGACGCTGCAAAGTTCTTTTGCGAGAAGGCGTTGCTCCGGGCGTAATCAGCTTTATTGTCGGTTATGGTCACACGGGCTACGGCGCCGCCAAGGGGCGCATTGGCAATAAGACTCTTGCCGGTGATCCGGAACGTGCTCGAGGCGTCAACCTTAATCCGGTTATGCGACTTGATCCCGATGTTCCGATGATGGCTTTGATGGATCCGATTGGTGGATCCGCTGCCTTCTACGACACACGGGCAGGAATTGAGAAAATCTAACCAATAACATAGAAAAACACGGCGGGAGATGCACTTCTCTCGCCGTCTAACAACTGAATCATGCAAAACGCTAGGGATTATCTGCAGTTATGTTGTTTGACCGCAGCAGGATTGATGCTTTCTGCGCCCAACGCTGAACAAACGGACTTAATCAATAAATTAACAGAACAAAACTTGGATGCAAGCTCGCTTGCTGCCTCATTTGAAAACCTGTTTTGCCTACCAGGCTCAGCCAAGTATGTTCCGATCTACGAACACGTTCTCACGTCAGCAAAGGAAATCAATGGCAGGTTTGAATTTGACAGTCGCATTTCTGCTGAAGCCAGTCAGGCAATTGAGGCAGAGTTTGATAAACGTGGCTTTGGATGGCACAAATTTGTGAAGGATATGCCCACAGTTGGCGGAACAATGGTCGCGGATCATGAAGGACTTATTCTGCTCTTCATCGCTGCTTTGGCTCAGACCGCATATCCGACCGAGGAAACCAGGCGTTTCGTGGCTGGCAGGCTTCCTGCGATAGAATGTCTGGAAATAGTGCTGCGGGGCATCCCCGATCCTTATGCTTGTGCTCTGGCAACAACCATAAATGAAGCACGCACTGCTATCGTCAATTACTTCCAACTGTCGTAAACATCAGAATGGACAAGAGTGATCTGCCTTGGGATAGCCTGAAAGCTGATTGCCGAATATTCAAAGCGCTTGGGCACGAGAGCCGCATGGCAATGGTGTACGCTCTTGGTAAAAAAGGGGCAATGTGCGTGGGCGATCTTCAGAAAATCGCGGGGTCGTCGTTGCCGACAGTTTCCAGACACTTGGCCATACTAAAAAATGCTGGGATTGTCTCAAGTGAGAAACGTAACAACAGTATTTTCTACAAGCTCGAGATATGTTGTTTGAGCTCACTTCTGGACTGCTTGAACGAGCATCAAAATTGTTGCAAGTGTCAATCGCAATAAGGTTTCGAAGGGGAAGTTATAACGAAAATTGCGAACTGTGTTACATCCACGCTGGTTAAAAGTCACGGGGTAACTGGTTCGAATCCAAAAAGGGCTTCACGCCATGAAAAGTAGAGCTTGACTTTTACATACCTCAAGGTTACCCTCGGTACAAGCGTGAGGTGAATAACTAGGGTGAAAGTTACCCTTAGAGGCTCTGGTAGGTGCTTGATCTTTCAGGGATTTTTACTGATCTTCTAGTGCTTATACCGGTACTTCTCCTCAAAATTCCATCAAACATAGTAATACCCTTATTAGTAACAACCTTGTTACTAACAGAGCTGTTACTTAGTCGTCCCCTTTTTCTCGTCGCCGCTTTGCAAGAGAGAACTCTTCTGGCACAATTGCCGCCGATCAAACGGATTTCTCAGTGTTTACCGTGACCTTCGGGTCAATCAAACCTGAACTACAAACCACCCCGACGCGGGCGTTTGCCTGCGCGGATGCAAGAGTGTGGAACCTACCCATTGCGGTGGACTCTTCTTGTCGTTTCGGTGGGTTTTCGCCTGTTGTCGGTTTCAAACACCCTCAACTTCAAAAGGAAAACCCATGCCCATGACATTTACCTCCTGCATCCCGGCTCAAAACTTCGGACTTGCGTCCGAGACAACGATCCCGGGGTTTCAGCCTTTGCAACTTTCCTCTCCTGCGCCCGCTCAATTCGTTGCCGTCGACCCGTGCCACGTCTTTGAAGAATCGTTTCTTGAAGACTTTGCGCTGTGGTGGACATGGCACGACACTCGTACGCCGCTCTACATCGCGGGTCCCACGGGTTGCGGCAAGACAACCTCCGTTCTTCAGTTTCTCGCACGCGTCAATGTTCCGGTCATCTCCGTGACCTGTTCACGTCGCTTCGTGAAGGACGATCTTGTCGGCCGCTGGGGCGCACACGAAGGAAGCTTTGCCTGGATCGACGGCCCCGCGACCATCGCGTGGAAAACGGGAGCCGTGCTGCTCATCAATGAATTTTCGCTGGCGCCACCCGAAGTCTGGGTGGGTGCCAACGACATCTTCGAGGGGCAGCCCATCACGATCGAGAAGACAGGTTTGAGCATACCGAGACACGACAACGCCCGGGTCATCGTCACCGACAACTGCCGTTGCGCAACGTCGCCCGAATCGGCCTACAGCTCACGCAATCAGCAAGACGTCAGTACGTGCGATCGCTTCTGGCACCTTCAAGCCTCCTGGCCCTCGCCCGAAGTGGAAACACGCATCGTTCTTGCGCGCTGTGAGCGTGTCGTGCCCGGCGGATTGCCGGCCCCTGCGCCCGACATTCTTGCCCGGTGTGCCGCCCGCTTTGCCCAAGCCACGCGCACGAATCCGGCTCGAGAGACGGATTTCGCCAGCGACGATGTGCCTCCGGCATTGAGCACCCGCGTGCTGATTCGCCTGTGCGAAATCCTCACGCAGTTGCTCGCAAGCGGTATCGCTCCCGATCAGGCGCTCGCGCGAGCCGTCAGGCTTGCCATCGGCAGCGCCCTGACGGATCAAGCGTGTTTGGCGCTCATGGAGCTTGCGGCATTTCACTTTGCTCCACTCTTTGAGTCACTGGGCTCTGCGGCCAAAAAGCGACCTCGCCAAGCGCGGCTGCCGACGCTTGACTAAGCCGCCGCCCGAGTCTTCGACCACCTCCTTTCTTTGCGGTTTTCCCCCGAAGAACAGTCCTCTCGACTCTTCCGACCCCGTTCTCCGTCCTTCCGGCTCAAGATCCGTGACTTGTCTGCGGCGCGCTTTATCAGCACGTCTTCGACAAGCGTCGGGTTCTTTTGCGCGCGCAACGGACCGCAACGGAGTCTTTTCTTTTGGAAATTCCCGATGCAGCTCGATCCCCGCCCCGAACCCGCACCCATGACACACGCCGAAATCGCAAAACTCATCCCTCCGAAAGGAAAAGAGAGTTTTGTGAACTGGTACTTCATGCACATTGATCTTGAACCCGACTGGAGAACCGCCATGCCTTCCTGCGGACCTCGCTTTAGCGAGCTCACGGACAGGCAGTTTGCGGATCTTTACGGAGAAAGCTTTCAAGCCAAAACGGCTCGCCTTGAAAATATCGATGCCGGACGCGGCACTGCGTCCCAATTGCCTCAAAAGGCTTCGCGCGGAACCCATCCTCCCAAACGGTGTTTTCGCGGATGCTTTAAGCGCACACAACGGCGAACTGTCAAAGCTGTAGATAAAACCGTCTGAGTCAATCGTCGCCTGAGGCTTTGACTCGGCCGGTTTGCCGGCTGAAACGTCTGCGGTTTGTTTCTTTGCTCTCTGCCTTTTTCCCGACACGCTCTTGTTCCGGCAACGGACGAGGCGTTCGGGAAAAAGGCGAGCGTGAAGATTTCCTGCTTTCCGTCCGTTTTCCCTCTTTTCAACCCCACCGCATGCCGCTTCGCTCGAAAATCAGCGCATCCTCGCCCGTTCGGAGCCGACATTTCCTGACGAATGATCTCATCGGCGAATCCGACTCAAAGGCGTCATTTGACGTGCTCGCCGAGCGGCTTCTGCAGCGGTTGTGTTTGACGGCAAACTTTCGGAACGGGTTCCTGAAGACCATGGATGCCGCCTTAAACGGTCTTTGCTGCGCCGACAAAACACGGATTCAAAACCTTTGTCTGGTACTTCTTCGTTCGATTCCAGACTCTGAACTCTCCGGCAATTTGCGACTGATCGAAAAGCTCCTTTCCGTGGCTGCCGTGCTTTTGCGTTCGGTTCCCCAAGACGGCGCCTTATTTGAGTCCGAAACGCAAAGTCTGCTACAGGCTATGCTTGAAAACGAAGCAGAACTCACGCGGATTTATCGGACGCACCAACGAAGCGGTCTGAACGCCCTTGTACTGCTGTCGGGCTTTTACGCAGCCGTTCAAAACAATCGAGACGAGCCACAAACGGCAGCCTTTGGCCGCCTTCTATTCGTGCGGCATTCGTTTTTTGCGTTCGTTGCGTCGACCTCAACGACAACACTCTTGCGAACGCTCACGATCGTGCGCGTCTTTCCTCAAGAGAAGACCCCCGTGCGGCTTTTTTTATCGCCTGCAGTTTTCGCACCCGTCTTTCATAGCCGCCTGCACGGCCAGCCTCTTTCTTTTGTCAACGCCCTACCCCATATCGAAACACCAGTCACACGCGACGGTGAGCTCCTACGGCTTTTGAAACAAGCCGGTCTTGTTGGCGCCACGCATCGGGTTCGACGCTGGACCGACGCCGGGCGATTGACTGTTGAGAGCCTTTGGGAACTGCGCCGTGCAGTCGTCAGACGCCTCTTTACGCTTGTCACCTCCGAAACAGCTGCAGTCTTGCATGGCGCCGCCTATGACTTCCTGCAGTTGGAAAGCGATGCTCAGCGTGTCATTGCAGCTCCGGGCAGTTCCGGCGAATTGAAAAGCACCTCGAAAACCCCAGCACCGGAGGTTTTGTGTCATCCGGTGATGAACGGCGCGGTGGCCGGCGTCGGTTTACCCTCCTGGGCCAATGCCGTGCTCGTCCGAGCTCTCGCACGCGTCGACGAAACCGTCAAAACCGATCACTGCATCAGGCACTTTTTCGTCATCGAGCTTGAAACACAGGACAACATTCGCGTTGCGTCAGCCTCGGAGAACTTGTTTCAAACCCCGTCCAAACCCGTCGGCTCTCGCACGGAGTTTCTTTCGGCCTTAAACAGAACACTCGAAACAAAAACGGCCGATCGTAATTTCTTGCCTGCGCTTCCCGCCGGACTGTTCGTGCCTGCCCGCCTCTTTGCAACGCCACCGGTACTTTGGCTCGCTCCTTTGGAAGCGCTCGGACTTGCCGTGACTTGCACGCGTCCGAAGGCAACCGTCACGCCTTACGAGGAGAACGAAGGAACTTCCCTGCCATCGCGTCTCAAAGAGAGTCACCCGTGTGAGCCCGGCGTGCTCTTTCCCTTTTTCGACTCTGTGGGTACCGCCCGCTGGTGGCTGGAACAGATCGGTGAACGTTCTCACACCAACGGCGAACAAGCCTCTCGCCGCCGTCTTTTGAAGCATTTTCTTCTGACGGACGTCATGGCGCGACTGCTGCGAATCCTTGTGTTGCACGCTCGCCAAGCCGATCAAAGCGTCGGCCATCGCATCCTCGGCCAAACCGCGGCGCTTGCCGATACCCCGACGAGCGAAACGCTGCAGCGAGAACTCAAAAAGTTTCTACCCGTTCAACATTTTCGCAAGGTCTGTGCTGCCTCTTTTGCCGAATTGGCTCACGGTTTTCTGGCGCACGACCTGCAGCACAAGGGCCGAACCGACGTCGCCACCGGACTCGAAGCTGTGATCGAAGCCCAAAAACGACAGTTGGCCAGCGCCCGCAGCAAACGGCTCAAACGCATTGCGGCTCGACCCGATCCTTAACCGTTGAATTCTTTCGGATTGTCTCGTATGTCTTTAATCAAATTCTTTACCCACCGACGGCGTTCGATTTTTACGGCCGGCACCGATGCGGTGCGTGCCGACACGTGGCGCCCCGCCGTCGAGTTGTGGCCGGCGGCAGCCTGGAGTCTCACTGCAGCTGCAGCCTTGAGCATGACACTTACTGCAATGACGCCGCCCGTGCCGGCTCTGCCCATGGGGTTAGCCGCGGGGGTGTTGGGTACGCTGCGGCTACGATCCGCTTTGAATGTTCTCAAAGATCGTGCGGCCTTGGCGGGCAGCGCACTGGAACTCATCTCCTCCCGATCCTTTGCCCGACGGCTTTTGCGCGCTCGACGCAACATGGCCGGCAAAGGCAACAACGAAACCTTTGCTCCCGTCTGGTTCGGGCGAGGCTTTGACTGGGGGCCCGAGCACGCCCAAAAGCTCTATGAACTCTCCAAAATCGATGTCAACCGATTGCTTCCCGCGCGTGCGCTTTGCAAACTTTTGACCGGTACCGAGCCCAAAGATTCCCGTACGGTGGGGCTTTCGGCCATTGACGGGTTGGAGAGCCACAAAACGGATATCTGGGTGTCGGAAAAGACCTTGGAAGGCGGCACGCTCATTGTGGGGACAACTCAGGCGGGCAAAGGTGTGCTTTTGACGAGTCTTGTGACGCAAGCGATTCTGCGTGGCGAATCCGTCATCGTGATTGACCCCAAGATGAGTTCGCGTCTGCAAAACGCCGTGACGGCCGCGGCAAAACTCGCTCACCGCAGTCCCCCGCTTTTCTTTCACCCCAACCACCCCGAGGGGCTTCGCATCAATCCGCTGACGCACTTTGAGCGTCCGAGTGAAATCGCAAGCCGCATCACCGCCGTCATGTCTGACTCGGGCCCCTTTACGTCGTTTGCCTGGTCAGCCGTCAACGTTGTCGTCGACCTGCTCATTCATGTCGGGCAAACGCCCTCGATTGCCGCGATCGAATCGATACTCACCGGTGACTTCGAAGATTTGCTTTTAGAAGCGGCAGAACTTGACTGCGGCGAGGACTATTTCGACATGCTCGTCTCGGAGGCCAAAGTCAAGGGTAAAAAAGGTCGCGAGGGCGTACTCGATGTGCTGGAGCGAGCCAAAACCGAAGGAAGGCTCTCGGAGGCCACCCTCAAGGGCGCGTCAACCTATGCCCACGACCCCGTGCATTTTGCGAAGATCACGGCAAGCCTCATGCCCGTTCTGGCAATGCTCACCTCCGGAGCGTTGCGACAAACCCTCTCGCCTCGCGACGATGATCCGCTCGCCATGAGTCTTTCGGAAATCATCGCCCAGCGAAAGATTCTCTACGTGTGCCTCAATTCGCTACCGGACCCGACTGTTGCGGGCGCCATCGGTTCGATGCTTCTTGCCGACCTCGCCTCCTGCGCGGGCGAACGTTACAACAACACATCCATCTCCCGAAACACTGTCAGTCTCTTCGTAGACGAGTGCGCGAACACGATTAATCGCTCGCTTATCGAAATCCTCAACAAAGGTGCCGAATCGGGCCTGCGGACCACTTGCGCCATGCAGACCGTCGCCGACCTGGCCGCCCGTCTGGGTTCGACCGATGAAGCGCGCATGGCGCTTGGCAACTTCAATAGCCTCGTGGCCCTGCGCACCAAAGATCGGCTCACGCAGGAATTCGTCGCCGAAACGTTCGGGCGCACCTACATCGCCAACACGGCCGCAACACTCACGAGCGCTTCGGATACGGCACACCCGGGGCACTTTACGGCAGGCGCTTCGCGTCAAATCACAGCCTCCCGCGAAGAAATCATTCCGTGCGACGTACTCGGCAAACTCCCCAACTGCGAATTTTTTGCCTCCCTCGCCGGCGGCCGCCTCATCAAAGGTCGCACACCGATTCTGATCCCGGACGAGGATCTGTTATGCGAATAACGCTTTTTACTTTTCGAAAGGTAGCGCAATGACCGCCAAACCCATCGGCACCTTTGCCCGCAACTGCTTTCTATTGATTTTCGTCCTGTGGCTTGCCGTCTTTTGCTTTGCCTCGGGCTCTTCCGTCGAGTCGGTTTTTGAAAAGGAAAGCGTCGCTTGTCAAGCTCACTGCCGCGCACAGCTTGAAAACCGATTGCAGTCAATCAACGGTTGGTTTGATGTGCTGCGCAGAAAAGTTCACTCTGCCATTGTGTCAATACCGACAACCGACGAAACGTTTGCGCCCATCGAGGCTGAGATTTGCAACGGCGTTCAGACAACAGTTTTCAATCGTCTGCATGCCGTGCAGGAACTCATTCGTCTTGTGAGTCTTCGGCTGGAGGTTTTCAAATGCGTCTTCGGCCTTATCGCACTGCTCGCCGTGGCCACTGTGATTGATGCCGCAAGCCTGCGCTCAATTGCGCATCATACGTTTGATGCCTCGCGTCCGGCCGTGAGTTTTACCTCTGCGTTGGGCTTTTTGGGAGCGCTTACTCTGGGGGCCGCCTTAGTTTTGATGCCTTTTACCGGAGCTGCTGCTGCGGGGCTTTCTGTGATTGCCATCGGATGCACGGGCCTGCACACATGGGTCCGGTATTTCCACAAGCTCTGAGTCTTACCAATCGACTCGATCCGCTTTGGCGCCCGCACAAGTGCCGAGTGTGTTTCGGCACAAACGAAAAGCTCCCGGCCAATCCAAACCCAGGACAGATCGGCGCGGGAGCTAAAGACTGTCTGTCGAGCCATGCCCGAGTCGAGAAAACCGAATCAGGCGACGGCTCTTTCGACGGACCGATTAGAAGGCGTACTTCGCACGCAGCTGCAGATTCATCGCGCTGCGTTCTTCGTCACCCCACTCGTAACCGGCACGCAGACCGAACGTGAAGTTGTCCTTCACGGCGTCCAAACCGATGTTCGAGCGAATCTTCACGTCATCGGCAAAGGTGAAGTTGTAGGTGCTTTCCGCACCGGCAAAGCGCACCTTGCTGTCGATCTCCGTGTCGGCAATCGTCGGCACAACGGCAAGCATGAAAGACGGTTCCATATGGAAGCCGCCGGTCGTTTCAAGGCTCTTGGACAAGCGGGCACCGATCGGAATTTCCACTGCCGTGGCGTCGGAATCATCGATCTTGGCACCGTGGCCGTTGTCAAAGCCGTCCGAGCGCACATGGTAGACGTCAACACCGATAAACGGCGTGAAGTCGGCCCACGACATCTCGAACTTCTTTTCGCCCTGAACGCCGAACGAATAGACGGCCGTCGTCGTGTCCGTATCCACGTCAGCTGCGCCGCCGATCGTGAAGTCGCTCTTCAACCAAGTGGCCGAAACGTCGCCCAAAAGATCGAAGCCAGCAACGGAAGTCTTGCCGTAGAGCGAGAAGCCGTAGTACTCGAAATCGTCCGTACCGTCGACGGCGTCGTTTTCGGTTTTACCGGTACCTGCCGTGATCGCAGCGCCGAGCATGAAGTTCGTAAACTGCGCTTCACCGCCGATGGCCAGACCGTAGACATTCGTATCCGTCTTGATGGACTGAGCTCCCGACGAGATGCCGTCGAGTTTGGTCTTGCCGCCCGTGACCTGTGCCCACAAGCGGTTGCCTTCGCCCTTGACGCTTTCTTCACGCACGATGCGGCGCAGGTCGCTTGCGCGATCATAGGCCGTCGTAAAGGCCGTCAAAGCGCCTGCCGGGTTCATGGCGGCGTCAAAGCGAGCAGCTGCAGCAGCCAGATTGCCGGACGTATCGGTCAGCACGTCGTTAACGTACTTGCGTTCGGCTTCGCTACCCAAAATGCCGGCGTTGGCCAGATCGGCACCCTGCATGGAGTCGCCGTAGACCTGACGGGCGTCCTGAAGATTGGCTTTGATGTTGCCGTTTTCATCCATCTTCAGATCCCACATGCCGTTGCCGGCCATGAGGTTGTCGCCCCACTCCTTGTTAGCCGCATCGTCGTTGATGAGCTTGTAGGTAATGTCCTGACGGATATCACCGACGAGAATCGCCTTGGAGTTTTCGCCGATTTCCACGGAAGCGCCTTTACCCACGGTGATCATGGCTTGGCCGTCTTCTGCTTCAGAGACATTGGCCACCAGAGCGCTGTTGGAATTGAAGTAGACCGAACCACCCTTAATCTCGCCAAGATCTTTGATGGACGTCAGGTCCGCATCCGCATAAATGTAGCCGGAAGCATCGACCGTAATCGGTGCACCGACATAGACAGCAGCACCGATCTGACCTTCTCCACTGCCCCACTTCAGACTTTCGTTTTCAGCAAAGAGCTTCAGAAGCTCGGAATCATCCGTCGAACCCAGAACCAGATAGCTGTTCTGACCGGCAATGAGTTTGCCGTCAATGTTCTTGCCAGCGAACTTCAAGCTCGAACCCTGCTCAATTCCATCACCGTAAGCCGGATCAAGGAAGTACGTTGCGCCGCCCAAAGAATCAGACTTGATGGTGAGCTTGCCGGCTCTGCCGTTGTCTCCGGCCGTACCGATGTTGACAACCGAACCTTCCTTCTGATTACCGACCTGAATCTTGTCGACTGTCACCGAACCCAGAATGGTCGTATTGCCTGCTCCAAGATTCATATTACCGATGGAAGCACTGCCGCCCGTGACGTCAATCGTGCCTCCATTGGTCTGCAATTCTTCAAACGTCGCTTCACCACCGGCAACAGCCACCGTACCGCCGGCTTCAACCGTTGCATCAGCAACAGTGAACTTGCCGGAATTCACGGCGAGCGTACCGGAGTTACCGACCGTCACTGCGCTCGAGAGCTTGCCTTCGTTGTTAGCCGCGCCGTCTTGGCCGAGCGCCAGAGTTCCCTTGTTGTCGATCTTGACACTGCCGCCTTCGTCGGCAAAGTCTATGACTTCCTTAAGGTTGCCCTCTTCATCGGTGCCACCCACCAGCGTCACGGTTGCACCGTCAGCATCGCCGCCAATCGTTACGGATTTCACACCGGAGTCAACCTTGATGCCGGAAACACCGAAGGAATTACCGATGCTTGCGTCAGCTCCCTGGTTTTTGTCAATCGAAACATCGACCTGGCTTTCGATCACGCCTTCCTGATCGCCGACATCGTCAATGGAGATCGTGCCGCCGTTCAGACCGACGCGTTGGCCGTTGAAGACAACGGAAACACCTTTTTCGGCCAAGCTGATGGCATTGTTTTTGTAGAACTCGTTGTAGAACTGGTCTTCAAAGGCAACCGTGCCTTTGGTCAATTCGATGCCGCTCTTGACACCTTCTGGATTGACGGTCTGGCCGTCTTCACCGACGCCTGCCACGAAGATCTGGTCGGTGTAGGTATGCAGCGAACCGCCATTCACAGCAAGCTTGCCCGTGCCGCTGACATCAATCTTGTCGGCATACACATTGCCGCCGGACACATTGGTCACGCCGGCCGTAATCGTCAGCGTGCCGAGATCAACATTACCTGCATCACCGGTGAAGGTAAGCGCACCGGCGTGTACCGATGCGGTTTCAAACGTGTAAGAACCGCCGTCAAAGACAACGTTCGGATCGGGTTCTCCATCGCTGGAATTGTTCGGTCCGATGGCCAAGCTCGTCATGCGATCCGCATTGTCAAGCGTCATGTCCGAGCCGTCTTCGCTGACACCGGTCAACAAAGCAACATTACCGTTGAACATCACGTTGCCGCTTTCAATGCGCAGTTCCTTCTCTTTTTCCGGACGAGCCTCGTACAAATACGTGCCGTCATTGAAAATCAGATCACCGCCGCTGACGTTACCGGCAACGGAGAACATCGCGCCGTTGCTGAAGGTCAGCTTGCCGCCATCGACAAATTCGAGTCGAGCATCTTCAACCAAATCGAGCGTTCCGCCGTTGACCGTGATGTCTTTGATGCCGGTCATCGTGCCGCCAATGCGAGAGTCTTCATCATCCGTGCCATTGAGCACAAATGACGAACCGCCAACATCAAGCTTAGCTTGATCGTTCAAATTGAAGTAGTTGGCCGTAACAGTGGCATTGGACAGAGAAAGTTCATGATTCTGACCAACATTAAAGGTGTGCAACGAGATCGAAGCATTGCTCACGGTCAGAGAAGAAGCTTCATCGCTGTTCCAGACAGTGGCTTGACCAGTGAACTTACCGCCTTCAATCGTCGTGCGGCCGCCAAAGAAACGGGAGTCGTTAAGCGTCGTACTGCCGGCCGTTTGCGTGAATTCGCCCTTGAATTGGTCGACGCGGCCGTTCAGGGTCAGGTCACCCTTGTTGTTAACGTAACCAACATCACCCTTAAGTGCGTGAGTGGCCGTGATGATTGTCGTACCATTCAAATTCAGATGGCCACGACCAGTCGTGAATTCTTCAGGCGTATCGATGATGACGTCACCTTCAGGATCCGGATAGGCAAAGTTGACACCAACGCTTTCAAACCCCTCAGCCCCGGTTGATGCGGTAATGGTGGTAACTCCGGTTGCCGAGGTATTCATCGTGACCGTCACACCTTCCGGATACTGTTCAAAACCATAGCCATCGCTTCCGGGAACAAAACCACCCATGCGAATTGCTTCGGCTCCACCGGTTTCCGAAGTTGCCGTAACAGTCAAATCTCCGCCGAACGTGGCGTTGAGGCTAAAGTCCTCCACGGGAATGTTTTCTTTAATCCAGTCATCGTCACCGGCAACCGCCTGCAGCTTCATACCAACCGCATAAGCGCCCTTACCGGTAGCGGAAATCGTGGTATTTCCCTTGAGGTCGATCGTCCCGCCTTCCGTACCAAGACCGAAAACAAACCCGGCGAAGTTATTAGGATCAGCGTCCTCGTTTTGCCCTCCTTCCAAAACCGAGCCTTCACCGGTACTCACAGCACTGATGGTCAGGTTGGTTTCAGCAGACGACGTAATAACGCCCGGCCCGAACAATTCGATGCCGCTAGTCGTTTGCGGCCAAGATTCTTCGACTGGATAAACATTGGATGCACTCTCACCAGTGATCGTGACTTCTTTTCCGGTGAAATGTGCCGCGGCTCGCCGTTCCATATGCAAACCGATGGTGTCAATGCCAACAGTCGCAATCGGGTTATTTGCCGAAATGATCAGTGGATCTTTCGCAAAAGTTTCTGTTTGCAGATCCCCGATTTCAAAACCGTATATAGGTTCGCCTTCTCTTGGAGTAATAACGCTGGCCGTGTCTAGAAGAAGAACGTCGGATTTGTTTAGATGGGCTTGATTTGCCGTTGACGCAATTGACGTTGCAGAAAAACCGCTGAGAACGGCCGCCGCAACAAGCGTGAGAACAAACGTAGAGTTTTTCTTTTTGGCCGATTTGGTTAAAGCCAAATCAGTACTTGGGGGGGGGTAAGCAGCATGTCCAACTACCTTTTGATTTTTGAAAAAACGTACCTCTGCAAGGCACGAGAAGCAATTAGTTTATTCTCCTTAGTTTCTGGACGGCAACCGAGCCACAACTCAGAAACCATTGATGTTGCTTTTCCGCAATACCATTTGTTGATTTCTAAACGTTCCTTTATATCCTTCAAAGATTTCAGATCATTGAATTTTCTATAAAAATTCAAATGACCAGCAATCTGATTCCTCCGCTCTCTTGTATCCGACTGAACATTATTCCGAGGATTCTCGGGAAACCTTTCGAAAAAAACAGGCTTCCCTTTAAATTTCCCAACGCTAACCACTCACCTCAAAGACTTTCAACAGGTCACTTTTGAACTGATATGTCTTTCCAAGGAGAGTTTTCCGTGATCTTTTTGCTTGAAAACAGATAAATCTTCGTTTTTTCTGTTTTCAAACAATTCTTTACGGCTAACGGTGCGACAATATGCTAAAAGAGGGCTCATACCATGCGCAAAGCACTCGCTTTTGTACTTTTTTCCGTCTTTTGTGCATCCGTTTCTGCCCCCGTCTCTGCCGAGAATCTCTCCGACAAACAGATGGTTCGCATCTGTCAAACGCAGATCAAGGATGCCGCTCTTTGGGCGACGGGCGGCGCAAAGAACTACATGTCCTTCTCCAACTGGAAGGTCAACCACGGCAAAGACGGGAAAGCCAATGTGGTGACGGACTTCGACCTGGGCACTGAGTTGCGCGTTGAATTTACGTGCTACTTCGAAGGCAACAAAATGGTCAACGCCTCGGCAAAGAACAAGTCGGGCGAACGATCCTATGACAAGCTGAAACAGGAATTCGGCGAAGCTCTGGCGACCGCTCGCATTTCTCACCCGGGCTTGACCGAGGAAGAGTTCATTTTTAATCGCATTGGCGAAGTCGAGGCTGAGTACACACTCATCGACCGCAACGGCGATGTTGCCCATTACCAAGAGTACACGGGAGCGGGAAGACACCGTGTCGGCCCCATCCGTCATGAGCCAACGCCTATCGCCAGTCGATACAGCCCTCCGAACCCATCCAAACCGGAAGAGAAAAAGCTTCACGGTCTTCTGGGGAACATTCAAAGCGCACTTGAGTGGGCGTTTGGTGATTCCAAGTAAACGTTAAGCCGTCCCCGATAGGAGCTTGCGCACCAATTGCGACACCTCTCGTCGCAGAGCAAGGTTAGAATCGCCACTATCGGCTTGTGCACACACAGCAACTTCTGTTCGCACTCAACACACAAGGCGACGCCGGAAACGGCAAACAATAACCACGTTTGTTCCGAATATTTGGCCATACTCGGAACTTATTCGTATTTGCCAAACAAAATGTCCAGATTTACTTTACCGACGGTCGTCCTTTGCTCTTTCTTGGTTTCAGGATGTTCAACGTACAAATTGATGACATCCGAATTTCCCAATGCGAACGATTTCACCGATCCGATTGAATACGCTCAAACGTTCATTATTGAAGATGACGACATGAGCAGCCTCAGCATGAGCGACCTTCCCCGTTTCTGGCAAGAAGACCTCACCTCTCCCGAAGGGAATTTTCTGACTGTATCCGCAGGCAATCAGATGTTTGAAAAGTGCTGGTGGTCTTCGCGCAACACGTTTGACGAAGACGATGCCGATGAATACGTCTGGATTGAAAAAGGTCTGAATCAAGTTTGCAGCAAGCAAGGCGGCACATACGACCAGAAGAGCGGTTGGTGCGGCAAAGACAGCGTCCCGCTGTTCCGCGCTCAGGTCAAAGCCAGTCAAAAGTATCCGGATGAAAGCAATGGCTATTGCGCCAAGATTGTGACGCCTTTGTCCGGCCTATCGGTTACCGCGGATAAATGGTTAACCTATGCCGAGGGTGTCGGTTTCATGACTAAGCGCGCAAAAGCCGAAGCCGATCGCAAAGCGCAAGAACTCCGTGAGCAACTGGCTAAGCAACGCGCCGAAGAAGCCAAACAGCGCGAAACCGAACGGTTGAATATGCTCAAAGCCGAGCATGCTCGCCAACAAAAGGAAACGCCAATTATCCTGAAAACGCGCGGTTTGAAGATCTGCAAAAAGGAATATCTCTCGAAAGAATACCCCTACTTCGTCGGATACGTTGAGGATTCGGCAAATCAACGAGTTAAAGTGCTTGTCAGTGAGAAAATAGAAAAACCGGGCCAAACCGACAGCAACTTCAAATCCAATCTCATCTGGGATAAAGCCAAGAATTGGTATATCTGCGAATAACCAAAATCATCTGACTTTTAGAACTGCATGACGTCGAACCGGTTGCAAATCGATTGTCACGCAAGATAGTGACGAAAGATTCGGCGCTGCGCCGCTCTTATCGCCATGCTCCGGTCGGCTTGTCAGGAGCAGGCGCAACAGCCGATGTAAAAGAACGAATCAAAATTAGGCCTTGCGCACGAAGTCACGCATCACCCAGCCGAAGATCATGGCAGCAAGGAAAATGGCTGCAACAATGCAGGCAAGCAGACAGCACGAGGCCATGTCCATGAACTTCCACTGCGGAATCAAGTACCAACCGTCGGAAGACTGATAAAGCTCAATGAACCAGCGCTGCAGATCGCTCAACACGGCGCCGTCGGGAACAACCGGAGCATCGTAGCCGCAGTCACCTGTGGGCTGGAACCAGGCCGGAGCCCACTTTTCAAGCGGCAGACCAAACGGGAAGTGAGGTTCCGTCGAGCAACCCTGCATGCCGAACATCGCCATCGGATCGTCGGAATGCACGGCGTCGTGAATGCCGATGAGTTTCCACGAGCACATGATCGTATAGATGAGACCGTAAAGCGAAACCACATAACCCACGATCTTTGCCCACAGCGCCTTTGGATTGATCATCGCGATGATGCAACCCAAAGCCATCACTAAGTTACCGTAACGAATGTAGACGCACTGCTCGCACGGCAACATGTGCATCCAATCCTGAAACACGTAGTGAGCCAGCAGCACCATGGCGATCATG
>ERZ650918.71-NODE-71-length-112402-cov-7.218573_pt1 | contig 112402 bp, 79 predicted proteins | sample MGYA00514758_ERZ650918 | MGnify/ENA metagenome assembly ERZ650918 | reverse complement strand
TTTACACCTTGTGGTCCAGCAGGTCCTTGTAATCCAGTTTCACCTTTCTCACCAGGAACACCTTGTGGCCCTTGTATACCAGCAGGTCCTGCTGGTCCTACATCCCCTTGTTCTCCTTTATCACCCTTAGGTCCTTTTAATGCATTAAGTTGGTCTTGTGTGAAATCATTATAAGTGAATGCATCACCTTTAGGCCCTTGTGGTCCAATAGCACCAGCAGGTCCTTGTGGTCCTTTAAGTGCTTCTAATTGTTCTTCAGTAAAGTCTTCGTATCTAAAAGCTTCACCTTTTTGTCCTTGTATACCTTGTGGTCCTGGAGCTCCTGTTTCTCCTTTAGGCCCAGGTATACCCTGTTCACCAGTTAAACCTCTTTCACCTTGAGGCCCAGCTGGTCCTATAGGTCCTTGAAGTCCTGGAGCACCGTTTTGACCAGCAGGTCCTTGCTCACCACGCTCACCTTGAAGACCAGTGTCTCCTTTAGGTCCTTGTATACCTTGTATTCCAGATAAGTCTACTAAGAAATCAAATTTAGTTGTACCTTTTATAAATAACTTACCGTTATCTTCATCTGATACATTTCCTGTGTTTATAATTACAAATTCGCCTTCTTTTATTTCTTCATTAGAATAATCAGCATTCATTGCTTCTATAGACACATATGTTTTCTTAATAGCAAATGGAGCTCCTGCATCACCTTTAGGTCCTTGAGGCCCTATAGGTCCAACAGGTCCTTGTATACCTTGAAGTCCTTGTAAACCTTGAGGTCCTTGTGGTCCAGCTTCTCCACGTTCACCTTTTTCACCAGGAACACCTTGAGGCCCTTGAAGACCTTGTATACCTTGGTCTCCTTTTGGTCCAACTGGTCCTTGTTCACCTTTAGCACCAGCAGGTCCTTGTGGTCCTATAGGTCCAGTTGGTCCAGCAGGTCCAGCAGGTCCAGCTATTCCGCCTTCACCAGTAGATGAACCTAATCTGATTAACTCATCTTGTATTGCATTTAAGTTATCAGCAGTTATTTTAGTCTTATTTGGTACATAAGTGATTTTAGTAAATGTAGTCATATAAAACATCTCCCTTTTTTATTTTTTTTATATTGCTATAGCTTGGTTAACTACAGCTTGATTAACAATAGCTGTTAAATCCGTATTTGACGGCTTTAATATTGTTCCGAGTATATCTTTTAAAGAACTTCCATCTTCAAGTACAATATCTGCGTTATCCTTATCATGTATAAATACTGATTGGACTATCGTATTTACAGTAGAAGTATATAAGATATAATCTCTAAGACGCATGTATCTAGACATTAATATCACCTCAGAATATATATTACTAGGATAATAAAATTTAAACAACAAAAAAGCCTAGGAAATTTCCTAAGCTTCATATAATAATGCATTAAATCTTCTACTAGCATCTATACCACATTCTGTTGCTCTTGACATCTGTGGAGCAAAGTATGCAAATGTTCTTCCTTTGAAACTAGACTTTTTATTCTTTGCCCAGTCAAACTCTATTACAGGTAGTTTATCATCTACTCCTTCTTCTCTATAGAATAACTTAGCACCTTGTTTATTCTTAGATACGTCATTGAATAATAACCATATTACAGACGCTTCATAAACTAATACGTTTGAATCCTTTAAGTCATCTAGAGTAGGACGTCTATTTCCATTTAGTTTTCTTAAGTGTACTGATGAAAATACTAATATATTAAATTCTACTGTCCAATGCTTAACAGCTCTTGCTATAAAATCAGATGCTTCATTTGTAGTTTTTATATTATAATGGTCATCTAATAATATATCTTTTATAGAGTCTATTGCTACTACTACATTCATTTCAGGGTCTAATGCTTTTACATAATTTATAACTCTTTCTATATATGCTTTCATTTCATCTAAAGTTTTAACTTTATTAGAATCCACTATCATCATTTTATTAGCATTAGCTCTAAGATTATCTATACCTTGTTGTCTCTTTTGTAATTCTATTTGTAATTCATCTGCATTTTCCGCACCTTTATCTATCATATTTTGAACTCTTTGTGGCTTTGCTACTGTAGATATTTGTATACCTTCTCTCATTGCTATAACCCTTGGTATTATTTCATGTTTACTATCATCTAATGAGAAGTATATACCAAATAATTTATTAGGCTCATGCATAACCATATCTTCTACTATGTTCATCATTATTGCTGATTTACCTGCATTTGATTCAGCTGGTAATAATATAAGCCCATTATCAAATCCTTCTAAATGTTGAGTAAGCATTGGGAATCTTGGTGTAGAATATCCGTCTCCTTTATTCCAAGATATCTCTTCAAACTCATCTAAATCTTCTTCCATAGCACTAAAGAAATCTTCAGTATCTACTATTGCTACTCTTTCTTCATGTAACTCTACTTCTTCTACTTCTTCATTTAATATCTTATTTATATCTGTACTCATAATAATATCTCTCCTCTAATTCATATGTATTTATCTCTTAATTCTAACTGGACATCCTTTAACACATATCCCCATGTCCATAAAAGCACCACAACCATATCTTCTTCCATCTTGTACATTTCTATATGCACTTAATACTGTTGTTTCTAATTCTTTATCAGATAATGGTTCATCTAATTTTTTATAATTCCAAGTTTGCATTACTTCTAATACTCCTTGTTGATTATCAGGTTCTCTTTGATATAATGCTGAAGCTAATGCCATAGCTGTATTATTACGGCCTCCTTTTTGAGCTCCATGCTGTAATATGTACTTAACACAAGGTAACAGCTCTTTATTTTCTAGCATTTGTCTAGCTACCTTATGATTAACTGTTTTCTTTTGTCTTTCTTTAATTTCTTCTATTAAGCTATTAAAAGAAGCGTCTGCATCTATATTGTATGTACTATTTATCTCTTTTAACTCTTTAGGAGTTGATGCATATTTTAATAGCTCTTCATAACTTATCTCTCTTATTTGTTTTAAATCCATTTGGACTTTATATAAATTAGTTTTTGTATTTATTGTATTAGGCTCTCTAAACAATCTTTTAGAATCATATATTCTTGTATCTACTGATTTAGTTATTGTATAACTTTTTAATTCTAAAGCTATAAGTTTATATTTATCATTTAAATCTCTACAAGGTTTAATTCCAAAGACAGTATGTGGAACTAATATATGAAACCCTTTAGAACCAGAAAAGAATATTTGTAAGTTATCATCTGTAAGATGAAACATTGTTTTCAATTTTCTACATAATAACAATACATCTCTTCTTAGTTTTTCAAAATCTTGTTTTAAATCATTTATATCTAAGTCTATGTAAAGAGGACCGATGATATTAGCTATGTCTTGATTTTTATTATCATATCTATAAACAGTTGAATAAGTATCGGTAAAGTTTTGTTTTTTTAAAACTTGTTCTTTATCTTTTATATCTATAATTATCTTTCTTCTGAATATATTACCGTCTTTTCCACCAAGCTCTATATAATTACATTGCATTTCCATTCCTCCATGTTATTTTGTTACTATTATTTAAAGTAGCTTCCTCTACCATACTTTCTAATTCCATAAAAGCTTGTTTTGAATAATTCTCTAATTCAAAAGGATTAGCTAAGAATTCTGTATCTGTATCTTTACTAGCTAAATCTATCATATACATTACATAATCTAAACCTGGTGCCTTTAAGTTATTATACTTTCCTAATAAGTGTTTTAATGCTCCTGTATCTCTTACTTTATCTCTTAATCCTAATGGCACTCTACATTCCATATAATACATTTCTAATAAATCTTCTATTGTAAAACTTATTATCATTTCCATATAGAATGGCTCACACTCTTCTTGGAATGTTTTAGGATTCCACGTAGGCGGTTTAGAACATATATGTAATCTATTATTGTAATAATATACTCCCTTTTCTAATAAAGAATCTTTCCATAAGTATTCAGGTAAATCAGATTGTCTAACTATTGCTTTGTCTACAGCAGACATCTCACAATCTTCTGGTAAATCTATATTGCTATTCATTAATATTTTAAATATTTCTTTATTTGTCTTTCCATTATCTTTAAGATAATTTACAGTAGCTAATAATTCTTTATATCTTGTTTCACTTGGCTCCATACCTAACCTTGTAGCCAAATAATCATTTATCATTTTCTCCATTTTTTATCCTCCTTGTACGTGCCATACGTATAACTTTAATATTATTATATATTAAGAAAACAAAAAAGGCAATACTAAATTGCCTTAATTTTATAAAATTATTTGTTCTTCTGTTGTAAAGTTTAAACCAACTCCATTTAAACAAAGATATTCAGTTGAATTATCTTTTATGTTTTTTCTTAATAGCGGGATTTTAACATATAGTGTTTTAGTATTTTTAGGTATTCTATATATCCCTGCATCTGATGAAAGATTAACTTTACCCATTAAAGTATTATTTTCATAATCTGTATATACTTCTATATTGTATTCATGTGCATCTATCTCATGTTTTCCTTGAGTAGTATATAAAGTCATATCATCCATTACGTATTCTATAAACTTATCTGTTATAAATTGAGTTATTATAAAACTGTCTTCAACAAAATCTGATTCTAAAAAATGAACATGTTTTAATCCAAATGGATATATATCTAATGAATTTCTTTCTGTTTTGAAGTTAGCTTTAAAATTTAAAACTACTTTAGCGAATTTTATTTTTTCTGGAAGAACTATTCTTGTTCTACCTATATTACTAAATCCATCAAATATATGAGTAGGTTCAGCAGACATATTATTAGTTTTATCTAGAGTATATATTTCTACTGATAATAAATCATATGCTCCATAAAGATATGGGTCTATCTCTATTGTATTAAATCTCATAACTCCTAAAGTATATTCATTAGATAAAGTATATTCTAAAGATATATTATCTGTATCGAATTCTTCGAATACTATTGTTTTAGATACGTGATTATCAGACATTAATATATTTGTATATTCAGGTCTTTCTACTCCATTAACTTTAGCTATTACTCCTTCTCTAAAGAAGTTATCTCCATTAGGTAATTTTAAATTTATTATATCTATAGGTGTCTTTTTAAATTTAGGATGTACCATATATCCATAATCATTAAATACACCATATGAATTATGGTCAAATGAAACTATTTTATCATTAGCTATTAAACCAGTATTTATTGCATCTAGTTTCTTATTTATAAACTCATTTTCATATTTTATTATCATTATCTTTTTATTAGTATCATTTTTAATAGCTTGTATTTTCTCTTCAAATTTTATTGTTTCTTTTTGAGCATTAGCAAATATATTATTAAGCTCTTTAGAATTCATAACTGGTATAGCCATTATTTTGCCTCCTTAAACATTATTAATTTTTTATAGCATTGTTCAGAAGTACCATATGCCCCTGTAGATTTATTATATAAATCTGTTACGTTATCTTGTATTTCTTTTAATGTTTCATATTCTTCAAGTCCATTAACCTCTGAAGAAAAATCATGAGCATTATTAGAATACTGTAATACATTTAATATAAACTTTTCATATTCATATGGACCTCTATATCTCATATTGTAATGTATCATTTTAATCCTCCTCTGTAGCAATAAACTCATTTACTTTAGTACATTCTGTATCTAAGTAAGGCGAGAATATTGATTTCCCGCAATCTTTACATATCCTTATACTTCTTGCATCTAATAAATTAATAAAATCTCCACCTATATTAGTAACAGTTCTCTGATTCTTATGTTTGCATATCATTCTTTTTAAAAACTTCATATTAGTCCTCCTTCTTATTTAATAGCGAATATAATCTTATTATATCGTCAGCTGTATGTCCGTCCCATACAGGTGCTTTATCTAATTTTTTTACATTGAATTTATTCCAGTGGTCTTTATGATAATGGTATGTAAACATTCCTTCTAGTGTTTCTATTCCTACTATAAAGTAATCATCAAACATTGTACCATCATCATGTAACCATGACTTCCATGCTTTATCTTTATAAGTGTTACATATTATAGAAAATAATATCATTCTATGATTATATAATTCATCAAATGTGTGATATCCATCACTTATTTGTCCTTTAGATTCTACTTCAAATTCAAATTTCATATTAATTTACCTCCTTGATATATATACAATCTATAACTTCATCATTATCCATTTCTGTAATAGACACATACACATTATATTTAGTAGATTTATCTCTTACATATTCTTTTATCTTAAAGTCTCTTACTAGTAATAAACCGTCATATATTAATTGTTTATTATCAACAATTGCGTCTTCTTTAGTACACCATACATTAGTGTTATCATCTAAATTAAAATAACAAATGAATCCTTCTTCAACATCTAAGAATATCTTTTGTATGCCTTTAGTTAATTTTATTGTTCCGTCTTGTATAGAAAAATTAGTATGAAAAGGCCTTTTACTGAAATTGTATTCAAGGGTACCTATACCTTCTGTATAGAATGAAACATAACAATTAGATGTTGCAGTAAATGGTTTATCTACTGTAGGGAAATCCATAACAGTTATATTGCCAGTTTGCTTATCTGTTACAACTATTTTATCTTTACCGCCTAATATTTTATATTGATTATCTAAGTTAGATTCAAAAGGTATTACTATTTCACTATTTATATTAAAGTCTACAGATAAGTTAAGTTCATGGTCTATTGTACTTATTTCTCCAGGAACTAGATATGTATCATTATTATAATTATAAGGTAAAGCAATAAAATCATTAGAGCTATCTTCTGCTTTAAATTTAAATACTATATTTCTTTTATCTGTATTATTTATATTAGCAAAACAAGCTATCTCTGACCCTTGTGTTAAATCTAATGAACCAACAAATACTTCTAATGATTCATCTTTTACATCTACTTCAAAGTCATTTGTTTTAAATAATAATGTTTTACCGAAAGCCGTGCCTTTTATTTCTTCATCTGCTCTTTTCTTAAAATGTTCAGCTAATGATTCTAAATGAACCATATGTGTTTCTATATTTAATAGCATTGAATTGTACTTTTCTATATAAATAACTTCTAATACTTTATATAAGAAAGCTATATCGTTATATAACATTTCAAGAGCATGATTAACTTCTTTATGATTAAATAATTCTCCTGGCATAAATGTATATGATTTAAATAACGCTATACGTTCATCTATTAAACTAAGTTTAGCATTAATCTCATCTTTCTTAGGAAAGTATCCTTGTTTAATAAAAGATTTAAGTATCTGATTTCTATGATATTCTAGTTTTAATAGCATATCTTTATATAACATTATATTTCACCTCCTAGTAATATTTTTACATTATTCATATAAGGAGTTAAATGATTCTTTGTTTTCATTACAACAGTTAAATAAGCTGATTGTATTTTTTCTCCTATATATTGAGTATATTCTGTAGGCATTTTGCCTTGTGAGAATCTTATTATCTTTATTCCATTATCATATGAATTAACTGGTTTAACTTCATAATCAGTCCCATTAACAGTTAATATGAATTTAACACTATCAGTAGATAATCCTGTAGGATAATATACATTAGCAAATACAGAGATAGCATATACATCTGTATCTTGAGTTATTAACTCATTTGTCTTCATAGTAGATTCAGATACAAAGCTTTTATTTCTAACATATATATCATTTATTTTAATAGCATGTCTTTTAGCTGTTGGTACTATAGTAGTTATTGTTTGTATAGATTCATTTGAATCAGTTTCAGTTCTTTCAAATGCTATAACATCATTTGTGTATCCTATAGATTCAAAAGTTATCTTTAGATACTTTGAACTAGGGAAAGATATTATGTTACTACCATATACATAACCTTCATTCTTATATGAGTCATCTTTATTATTTATAGTAAAAGGCAATATAGCCACATCTTTATAATTAACTCCATCTGAAGAATATCTTATCCCTGTTACTCTTATATTTTGAGAAGTAGTTTTTATAACAACTTCATTAGCAACAGATGCAAATCTTAAAGTAACTGTTGATTTAGCTTCAGCATCGTCTGTATTAAAATCAGCTATTAAATAAGATTCTGATGAAGAAGCAGTTATTCTTGAGTATTCCCAATAAGAAGATATATTGTTATCATATAACGCACTTCTTGTTTTAGTGCTTAAAACATCTTCTAAATAACTATTATCTTTTATAACATATTTATTGCCTTCATATCCATTTCCAGTTATGTCATCTACTGCGAATTTAACTGAAGATGAAGTATTTAATCCTGAATAAAATACACCGTCTTCATATGTATACGTTCCAATAAAACTGTTATCTTTTAATGGTATGACATTGTCGTAATCAGTTTTTGCATTGCATAACATACTTATATCTTGCAGTCTTTCTTTCTCTGCATTTATTGTATCTTTAACTACATCTAATCTTTTTATAGTACGACTTAATACATCTTCTGTTTTAATAGCTAATTCTTTTAATTGTATATCTATATTAGATACATCTGTAAAACCTTTATCAAAAGCATTATTTATCTTTTCATTTCCATATTCCTCTGGATGTATAAATGTTTTTTCATATACCATATTAGTTGTTAATGATTTAGTTATATCTTCTACATATCTGTCCATGGTGTATCACCTCCATATTTTCTTATCTTTATATTTCTTATATAAGATGAATCTATTTCATTAGAATAATTTCTTATTGTAGCTTTAACTCTTATATTGCTATTAATAGCTGTATAGTTATATTTCTCTACTGGGAAATAATCTACACTAAATCTAGATAATACTTGAAGTTTTGCATCGTCTAAACTTATGTCTGAAATCATGCCGTCTTTTTTAATTACATATGTTTCAGATTCATGTCCTAAAAATCTTAAAGGTAATGCGGCGAATAATCTTTCATTCTTAACAAAGTCTTGTCCATAAGGAAGTATATCTATTTCCATATCTCCATCTAATAAACTATATTCTACTGTACAAGTTTCAGATAACACTTGTTCTGTATGTAATTGAATATATTCTCCAGCTTTTAAATCTCCTATATTAATAGGTTCTGATATAAAACAACTATCTTTCTCTTGCTCTATATGTTTAATAGATATCGAATCTATACCAAACATATAAGTATACATATTCTTCTCTATAACATCAGATTGATTAGATATGTTAGTTTGATATATATCTACTTTTTCACCCTGTACTCTAGCTATAACTTCTTCCATTTCTAATTTAGAACTTACATCTAAAGCATATTTATATTCAAAGTCTTTTATTTGATTCCATATATCATCTGTTACTTTAGACTTTTGCATATAATATTTTGCATTTGTATAAGTTTTATTTACTAATTCAAATTTAATTTGAGCAACTATTTCGTCCTTCATTATTCCTGATTTATATTCTTTATATTCTTCTATACCATTAGCATAAACTAATCTAAAATTTTGTATATCAGCATTAACAGGTTTTATATCTATATAGTTTATATTAGTTGGTTCATTTAATGTAATAGTTATTGTTTCTACTACTCCTTTATTAGCAACTTGCTCTTCTATATAAAAAGTTCTATATACTTCGTTAGATATACTTTCTAAGTTAGATTTATAATGAACATAGGCAGATTTTTTAGCTATATCAGCCCATTCTATATCTTTTTGATTTTTGATACCTAACATTAAATAATCATTTTTATTTATAACTGTAGATATTATAGTATTATCTCTATCTTTTTTAGTTGATGAATCATCTCTAAATGGTATTGCATATTCTAAGTAAGATGCATTTTTATTTATATCTCTTATATCTTCTATTGATTTCAAAGTACTTTTTATATCTTGAGAATACTCTTCTATTCTTAGATTTAAAAAAGCATGGCAATAATCTATAGCGTCTTCTAAATATCTTGTATTTTCATATAAAGTATTTAAACTATCTTCCATGTTTTTAAAAGTGGTATTTATTTTATCGCTATCAAGTATCTTATCTTGAGGAAAAGATATACTTGGTATTTCTCTCTTTATTTGTTCTATAGAGTATTCAAAATCTATATTTGTTTTATCCAATATAATCACCTCTCTATTTATTAGTTATATCTTTTATTATATTACATAAAAAGAGATGGACATTAATCCACCTCTAGTTATATATTAATTAGGATATATTAAGCATAAAGCTTTTTGTACTTTATTTGCTTCTTTATACTCTATAGCCTTACCTATTGGAGCATATTTATTTTTAGAATTTGTCATTTCAGAATATTCACTACTTGGCACTACATATCCTATACCATCAGCTCCTGCTAATATTCTATCACCAGGATATACTGTACCTGCTACTTTAACAGGAACTTTACCTATTAAACCTACGGCAACTTTTAGACCTTCTTCTAAATCTTTTTCTGTTGCTCCGTAACATACAGCATATTGGTTAGATACAACTCCTACTACAGAAGAAGAAAATTCTTTACATTTGTAAACTTTATTATCTTCTCTTATTTCTACTATATCACCTGGTTCTAATTCTTCACCTGGTATATATGCTTCAGCTATATCCATAAATACAGCATTATAAACTTTATTAGCTGTTAAACTACCAACAACATTAACATCTCCATTAACAGCTAGATTCTTTCTAAGTTCAACATTATTATCTTTATCATATTGAACTGGGTCTCCTATAAAATCAACTACATCATCTGCTAGTTTGTCTTTAGTAATAGCTTTATCTATTACTGCTTCTGTACTAACAGAATCTTTACCTAATTTATCTTTAGTAACAGCTTGATTAACTAAATGAATTGTTTCAATTTCATTTGGAGCTATGTGATTACCCATAACTTGATTATCTGCAATTTTATCGCTATTAACAGCTCCATTTAATATGTTTTGAGAGTTAACACAATTTATACTTAGATGTTTATTTTGAATAGCTGAATCCTTGATTTTAGAACCGTAAACACTTCCGTCCTTTAAGTGTTCATGTTTTATAGAATCTTCAGCTATATTCAATTCTTTAACAGAGTTAGGAGCTAATAAACTATTTACTATAGTTCCATCTGCTATCTTAAGATTAGTTATAGTTTTATTAACAAGTTTTACATTCTCTATAGTATTGTCTGCTATCTTTGAGTTGACGATGCTATTGTTTTGATAGTGTCTAGTAGCTACTGCTAAATCTCCTATTTTAGATTCAGTAACTGCATTTAAAGCTATTTTATTTTCAGTTACATTTAAGTCCATTATAGTTCTTTCACTAACTGCATCATCTGCTAGTTTAGGTTCAGTTACAGATTTATCATCTAATTTTAAAGATGTAACACATTTGTCTTTTAATAATTCTGTAGTTATAGAACCTGGCATTATAAATTGAGAAGCATCAAATAATGAATATGTATTTTTAGCTGTTTTTATTTTCAATCCTCTAGTATTTGGATTAGATTGTAATGCTCCTATAGATATTGCATCATTATCTTTAACACTTGGGTCTGTTATTACTAAAGCTCTTCTATCTATTATGACATTTTCACTTACTTTTTTAATTCCGTCAGCCATATTGTTCCCCTTTCTTATTAACCGTATTGACCGCTCTTTTATGAACGGTCACGGTCAATGTTATATTATTTTATTTTGTTATAAGTATTATCCGTAGATACAGTTATATCTAATATCTTACCAGCTAATTCTGGAGAGTTATTTAAGTCTACTATAGTAGCTCCTTGATTCTCCCAGTAGATTTGAGTTTCTATTTCATTGAATTGTTCAAGAACATATCCTGTATCATTAGCTTTTATATCTGCTTCAAATATTAATCTGTCTGAAGATATTTCTTCTTTACCAGCTTCTTTACCTGGTATTATTGCAACTAAAGGTAATTCTACTAAAGTTACATTTTCTGTTTTTATAGGATTTTTAGCATTAGCAAAGTCTAAAGATTTAACACAAGCTTTTGCTTGTACTTTATATCCTATTCTATAAACAGGAGCTCCAGCAGGTGCATAAGCAGTTTCTGCTAAGTTAAAAGATGTATTATCTGTTCTAGAATTTCCTACTTCAGCTATTTGAGTTCCTATAGCTATTTTTTGACCTACATTAAATATAGAAGTACCATAAGCCTTATTATCTTCATTGTAAGTATTAAGAGCATTACCTACACCAGGGATTAATGTATTAGGATTATCTATTACTTTAAATCTACCTTCTCTATTTACTTTTAACTCTACTCTTATTCTAGTAGCTTTAGTTAAATCAGTTAATTGTACTTTATTAGAATATAAACCTTGTTTAGAATATTCTATTTGATTATGTACTATATCAGAAGTAACAACTACTATATATAAGTCACCGTCTTCAGTTTTTAAACCAGCACCTTCTGTAAAACTATATAATTTAGAGTTAGTTTGAAGGTCTATAGATTGCTCTCCTCTTAACCCTCTTAATTCCCAATAATTTTGAGTATCTGCATCAGTTTGTACAAATAAGAATATATAGTTTTGTTTTTCTAAATTAACTACCGAAGGGAATTCAAAATATAATTCATTGAAAGATTGAGTAGCTTGAGAAGCATAAATTAAATCAGACTCTGCTATTATCTTTCCTTGTTCTTTCATATCTTTTATAGTAGGCATTGTAAATACATCTTCTACGTTAGAAGTTTGGTCTATTACATAACATCTTAATCCACCTGGGAATCCTGTTACTTTAGCTTGAACTCCTATTCTTCTTATAGCACCTCTTGCTGTAGAAGGTATATTTATTTGTGCTGCATAACCAGAGTTTGGTGTATATTTTTTAGTTAATAGCATTGGTTGAGCATCATCATTTAATATTATGTATTTCTCTTGAGTTGCTACTGATACATCTTTTCTTTTACCGAATACATACATACCTTGATTATAAGTACCATATGATTTAGATATTTTAGTTCCAACTGGTATTGGTCCTTTTATATTATTAACTAAATCTATTCTGTCTGAACCAGATATATCTTGTATCTTAACTATTTGTGGTGTATCAGTTTCTACTACTATATATTCACCTACTGCAAAGTCAGATGTATCTTCTACAGATATATATCCTACTTGCACTTGAGACATGTCTGTAGATGTTACAGTTATAGCTTCTTTAAGATAAGATTCTTGTCCTTCTTTAAAAGCATCTATGTAACCATTATAACAAGGAGTATTTTTTATTAAACCTGCTTTAGCTAATTCTGCTTTTAATTGATATAATTCATCTCTTAAATTTTTAGTTTCATTTCCACTATTAACAGAAACTTGATATGTATCAGATAATAAAGCATTAGCTCCTTCTGTAGTTACATAATCTTTAGCAGGTATTCCACCTAACTCTAAAGCGTTTTTAACTGTTTCTCTGTCTTCTATTAATTCACCATTTTCATCTGTTGCTGCTATAGCTATTAAATCAGATTTTATTCCATTAACTTGTTTTGTATCTTCAGCTGATTCTTTCTTCTTTGAGAAACCTTCAACTTTATCCATATACTCCGCTATACTACCTAATGGTAACATAGCAGGAGAGATATAATTTTGTGACATTTAATTACCTCCATTCAAATGTGATTTTATCAGTTTGTGGTTTAGCCACATATGGCTTACCGTATTCTTGTAAATACTCATCGTATTCTACAGGATGTGTTTCAAAATATCTTGCAATTGGGTCCACATTTAACATTGACTCTAATTCAGAATCTAATAATGTTATCGAACCATTGTCTCTATTTATAGTATATTCTCCGTCATAGATAACTCCGTTAATGAATATCTTTATTAAATCTTGAGATAACATTAAACTCTTAGGTAGACCATCATCCTCTAAATAGAATATTCTCTGTCCTGGATATCTTACTGGCACTGTTTGTGTTTTTAGATTAAAATCTTGTCTTACTTCTATTACTATAATATCATCCCTTAAAGATGTTATTTCATGTTCTCCTTGAGAATTAAAGTATAAATACTTATTCCAAGTTTCTTTATTATCAGGGTCATAATTTCTCTGACCTCCTACTGCATTAACATGAAGCATAATTGTATGGTCATCTATTACTGTAAAGTCTCTTCTCTCTAATCTAACACCATTTAAATAAACAGATACAATTCCTGGCATTAAAGATATAGTTGTCGTATATCCATTTTGATATTGTATATTTCTATTAGCTGCTGTTAGCACTTCTTTTATACAAGAAGATGATTCATTTTTCTCAGGTCTTTCTATATAGTATAATATTTCACCATTTTCATATGGAGAAAACATGTCTTTGTTACAGTTCTCCATTAGGGGAACAGTGAATTTCCCTGTATTACTTGCTTCTTCACTAGCATCACTATTATAAAGCTTATTAGTAAATACAGTTAATGCACCTTGCCCATTATTAAATTTATGTTGTACATTAACAGCATATTCTGTTTTATCAGCTATTAAAGCACGTTTACCTTTTAATAAAGGTTCTTCTACACTATTAGCATAAGTATAAGCATAATAAGTACCTGTTGTTGAACCTTCTGGGGCATCTACCATTATAGAACCAGATGAATAATCTGCTTTTATCAACTCTTCTATTTCTAATATTTCTTCAGAAGTTAATTGACTCCATGTAGCAGTAGAATCATCATATATATGATAACTATATATTTCACTACTCTCTGAGTCTTTTATTTTTACTATTTGACCATGAGCACCTTTAACTGGTAGTATATCTTTCTCTACAGTATCTTTCATCATAAGAGCTTTACCGTCTACAAAGACACAAGCATTGTTACATTCATTATATAAAGAACCATCTTCATTCTTAATAGCTACTGTATAATTCATTGCTTTGCCATCAAATAATACAGCTGTTTCTGATTGGTCATTTATTTTTAGTAATAAATACTCCACTCCTTCTATAGCATTGTTTACTCTAACAGTTCCTTCTCCTATTTCTAAATGTCTAGAAGATACAAGAATACCATCAGCCCATAACATATAATCTTCATGATTACCTGTAATATTTTCATTACTTATTGTTTTAGTATTGTCAAAATGACCATGACAGATATATGAATTCTCTGATTCTACTACCATAGCATAAGATATATCTTCAGGTTGGTGTGGTCCCCAATTCTTTATAGTAATTGTTTTACCGACTCTATCATAAACTATTTGTTCAGGATTAAAGAATTCAGCTCCCATTATACCTGATACAAATACCATAGGTTGATTATAATCTTTAGTAAGAGTTCCAACTAAAGCATCATTTGAATCTCCTATAGTTTGATTTATTTCAAAATCTATAACTTCGTTATGTTTAAATACTAAAGACATTATATCCATAGGATTTATTATTTCATCATGAATAGTTATATTTCCTGTTTTGTTATCATAGTCATATTTATGTTGTTCTAAATATAAGCCATCTACAAACACCATAGGATGCTTAGTAGATAATCCTATATGAACTTCTGCATTTGCTCCCACTTCAAAATCTTTTCTTATAAGCTTACCTGGTCTAGCTGTATCATAGAAAGAATAAGCATACATCATTATGTACTTAGAAGCTTTTGCTCTATCACTAACTATTTCAATTCCTTTATCAAATGATTTAAAATCTGCATTTAAAGGATTTAATGCATCATAAGGCATCATATGCTTCCATCCATCTACACCTTGATAAAAGAATTCAGTATTATTATCGAATAAACCATATACTTTAAAAGTATCATCTAATTTAACTAATTTCTTTTCCATAGTAAATAACTTATGAGGATTAACATGAACCCAAGACATTTTGTCAGAAGCATTAGCTGCTTTAACAGATACATCAGAAGTAGCCTCATAATTAGAACTAGAAGGATGTATAAATAATCCGTCATCTGTTAATTTACCATATGGTTCATGAGGTATTAAAAATGTCTTACTATCTTCATCTAAATCCATATCTTTTAATGGATACATATGTAAAAAGTTATTATGCATATCCACTAGTATTTGATTAGAAGTTGTAGAAGCTGCTCTAACAGCTATCCAAGCTCCTGTATTTTCATCATAAAAATGTAATGTATTATCTTTACTTCCATCTATCCATAATTGACCGTGTACTGGATTAAGAGGTTTAGTAAATAAATCAACTGGATGATAGTATCCTGTAAAAGCTGGCTCCCAACCTTTATTAGATGTATTTACTTTAATTATATTTTGTCCTCTATTCATATCGTTCCAAATAGAACCAACAGGGATAGGAGTTTGTAAATCTTGTTCTGGTTGGTTAACGCCGTTATTAATATATTTTAGAGACATAAATAAGTCATGCATATCTTTATTTAATGCTATTTCACTTTGACGTCCCATCATAAATTTTCTAGCCATTATATCACTCCTTTATAAATAGTAAAGGGAAGGCGACTTTCCCCTTATATCTTTTATATGTCGCCTTTACATATTGATTATATCTAAAACTAATTGTTCCCAAACTAAATCATCATTAACTTCACCTGGGATTACTTCTCTAGTAGTTAAATTATAATCAAATATATTGTTAGGAATTAGATTATTCATATAATCATTAACTTGTTTAACGCTATTAAAACAATCATTATATGTTTTAGCACTATAATAATTATTTTTATCAACATCTACTATTCCAGTTTCTATTTTAAAAGCTTTACATAAATTCTTTATAATAGATTGCACTTCTTTAACTGGTATAGCTTTTATTATTTCTCCTTCAACTATATTTTCACTTGCTGTTTTTTTAGTGAAATTATATATTTGAGTATGTTTACTTTCACCATAAGCATTTTTTAAATACGCCTTTATAGTTACTTTACCATCTTTTAAATTAAAGTTTGGTTTAAACATAAATCTACTAGATGACCTTGTAAACATATTACTATTATTTATAGAATCATATGTTGTGCCATTTAATTCAACTACACAAGTTGATTCACCATCATATCCTGAAAATGCAAATCTAGGTCTTATAGCATATATATCTGTATCTGCTAATACTGGAGAAATTAAAGCAATTGTAGAAGTAGGTTTAGCACCTTTTTGGAATGATACTTCTCTAGACCAATCACTTGTTATCCTTCCATCTGATGCTTTAACTTTAAATACAAAAGATGTTTTATCTGGGAAACTAGATATATCATAATTAAAAGATGTATCAACAACTTTATAACTAATGAAATCATTTTTTAATATTGAGCCATTTGCATCTCTAGCTGTTAAATACAATTGATAATACAGACTATCTCCATCTGGGTCAGTACTAGCTTGCCAAGAGAATGTTATTGTGTCGTATAACAAATCATTCTTACCATCTACAGCTGGGTATTGTGGAATAGAAGGTCTACCATTGTATCTATGTATACCTGTCCAAGCAGTCCATGCAGATTCATAACCATGTACGTTTTTAGCTTTAGCTCTGTAATAAACATCATTAGCTCTATAACTTTCTCCAAATATGCTATTAAAATCAGGAGATAAAGTTTTCTTCCATTGTTCTCCGAAATTTGGACTATTGTTATAATCCATAATAGTAACTATTTTATTATTACATTTAGCTTCAACTGTTATTTTACCATCTCCACTATTATTAGAGTTATAGAAAAACGCTACATTACCTGTATCTCCTTTAGCAGGGATAACATTAATAGTAGGAGGATTTGGATTAACAGCTATACCTGAAGTTGTTATAGAAGCAGTATAATCTTTTTCAAACCAGAATAAACTAGATTTTCTATATATTTGTTTATAACCACTATCAGATATCCATCCATTAGAATATGAAGCTGTAGTTGTTTTACCATTTCTTTGAGCATATCTACCATTATCTATTTGCCAATCAGAAGTAGTACCAGCATGTTTATATGCCCAATCTGACCATTCAGCTTTTATATAAGTCCAGTCTGCTGGAACACATGCATTTATACTATAGAAATTACTATCAGGTTTATTAGACATTGAATCTCTGAATGAACCTTTTTGGTATTTATGAGCCACTCCGCCTATATTACCAAACCAGAAGAAAGGCAATTTACCTGTAGTATCTTTAAAGTAATATCCCATAGTTTTCAATCTGTATTTTCCTTTAGCTTGAACAACTACATTATTACTTGAAACTGTTACTACTACTTTTTTATTAGCAGGTATAGTATAAGTTTTCCAAGCTTCGTTTCCTATTTTGATTTGAGCAGATACACATTCTATACCTTCCCATATTCCTTGCCTAGAAGTAGTACCGCCTCCTTTATGAGTTGCAGTGTAATTGCTTCTAGAATATTTAACATCTTGTGGAGTAAAATCAAAAGTTATTTCACATCTATTTGAAACTATTGCTTTACTTGATTTAATCATTAACGATTCACCACCTTATTTTTATTCATGTAATTATTACTCTACAGATAAAAAGAAGTCCATAAAAGACTTCTAATTATTTTTAATCTATTAAATTTTCATCTATTTCAACTAAATCATTTATTTGATTTTGATTATTCTCAAATTCATTGTTTCTTTTTAAATCTTCATTAAGAGCATCATTAACCATTCTTAAAACTTTTTCTAAAATTAATTTTATTGTAGCTATATGTAAACCACTTGAATTTATTTTAGATATTATATCTTTTTCTAATTCTATAGTTATTTTATTGTACATTATTGCCTCCTAAGTTCTCTATTTTATTTAATAAGTAATTAACAGCTTTCCATAGAGCTTCAACTTTATTAGATTCAGAAACGTAAATATTTTCATCTATTGCGACAGTTAAATAGTCGATTACATTTGCTTCATCGTTTAGTGTTCTTATCTCTGAAGGAATTATTTTTGAATTATTCTTTATGAAATCTATAATTTCATTATCATTAGGTTCATTAAAACTTTCTTCTAATGAGGTTGTTTTATAAGCAGTTGTGTTATTTAATAATGAATAAGTCCCTCTATCAGTTATAACTTTTGGAGTTCTTACTTGTACAGATATATATGCACCATTTGATAAATTAACATTAAAAGCACCTTTTCCTCTAAAATAATGATGAAAATTACCATTTGAATCCTTATATCCTATATGTGTGTTACCATCTCCTTGTGCATTTCCATCTCCACTAGTTACTGCTCTAAATTGAGATACATTAGTTACAGGTGTAAAGTTAGCTTCTATAGTATTTTTACCTCTAATAACTTTACTTGCTTCTATTGCATCAGGTTTAATAATTAAATCTGTAGTACTTCCGTTTCTGCCTAAATGTAAATTATAATCTCCTATAGATTGGAATACTGTTCCTCCAGTACCTGACCATAAAGCACCTTGAACTCCAGCACTAGATGTTATTCTTATACCAGCATCAGCATTTACACTTCCCATATTTATCGTAAGAAGACCATTGGCATCATAAGTTATTTCTCTTTTAGTATCCATATTTTGGCAACCTGATACAAACTTTATAAATCCATCGGATGTGCAATACAAGTTTTCTGAACCAGGGTTTGATATAGTAGTCATATAGTTTGTTGCACTTTCTCCTCCACCTATAATAGTAGTTCCTCCAGATTGTATAGCAATACCCATTCCGTATTGGTCGCCTTCATATCTTTTAATAAATTCACCAGTCCAAGCTCCATTAGGAGATTTCATTGTAATATCGCCATTTAAAACTGTAGCTTTTAAATTAGTAGTGCCATTAACAGTTAAGTTGCTTAATGTTAATCCATTAGTTGCTAAATTACCATTGATTTTTGTATTTCCTTCTACACTAAATTTATAACCATTAAGAGGTCTAGTATTTATACCAACACCTTCTTTAGTTAAAGACATAACTGGCATGTACCCCTTAACAGCAACTTCTGTATTACCCAATGACATAGTAACTATATTAGCTATTAAATCTCTAGCTGTATCAGAAGAGGCAACATGTATAGTACCTGTCAAATTCTGTGCAGCAGGTGCTGTTATTGTAAAGTTTTTAATAGTTGATGTTGATGAATTTGTTACTTTAAAATTAGTATTTGTACCGCCTAACCATTTCCAATATGTATTTGTTGTTGTAACATTAGGTATACTCGTATTAATAGTTATTGTACCTGTTAAAGTAACATTAGTGGACGTTCTATTAACGGTATTAACTCTAACTGTAGGCGGTGCATAATCCCATAGTGTTATAATTGCTCCCGAACAATCCGTTGTAGTTCCATATTTTGTTTTTACTCTAACTACAATCTTAAAGTTAGTAGTTTTATTATTTCCTATCTCAGTACCACCAAGATAAGCAGTATAAGAAGTTCCTGTTGTTGACCCTAAGTATTTCAAACTTCCTGAACCTACTTGATAATATACATCATAAGTACAAGCATTTCCTTCTACGGTATCATTAACAGCATTCCATGATACAACAAAAGGCAAATGAGCAGGAATATAATAATCTGTTCCATTATGAGTTATCTTATTATTAGCTGCATATTTTATAGTTGTACTAGGTGCAGCTTTTCTTAAATCAACTGATACGTTAAAATCAACATAACCTTGAGAACCATATGAGTTCCAAGAAACAAGTCTTAATTTTAAAGTACCAGTATAATTACTATTTCTAAAAGCTGTTCTTAATTCATTAGCATCTAACCAATGAGGATTAGTTGGAGTTCCTCCATTATTTTTAACACCTAATGTAAAATCAACATTATTTTGATTATTTTGATATGTGGTATTTTCACCATATATATTTACTCCAGAGGTTAAAGATTCTATTCTATATCCGAAAGATGTATTAACGTATCCATTTCCTCCTCCAGAGTTTCTTATTCCTGTAGCAGTAAATGAAACACTAGTTGAGCCTACTCCTATTGAACCTATAGAAGTTACAGACGCTCTTGTAAATGTATTTTTTGTATAAACCCAAGACCATTTAGAAGATGATGCCCATAAAGAACCATCTGAAACTTTTGCTTCGTATTTAATCTGAGTACCTTGCCCCCAAGACGATATGTTATCTGTACCTGTTAAGCTAGTACCACCTGCTTTTATTTGTGCTGAATAACTACCATTTATATATCTATGTAAATAGTAATTTAATGCATTAGGAGTCTGTGCATCTGTCGCCTGTGCTGAAATAACTGAAACACTAGATGTATTCTCTGGAATAATAACATTAGCTTTTATTTCATTATCCCCTATTTTCATCCTTGTGTCATCTGTTGTCCAAGTAGGTGCAGTATTTAAATTTATTGTATTAAATGTACCATTACCTGAATGAGATACAGTACCGTAATATTTTCCTGATAATGTAAGCCCTAATACTCCAGAACAAGCAAATGCACAAGTCTTAGTACCATCACTATTATGTTTAACATCTACTGTTTTTGTTAATAGCGTCTTTTTAGTATTAGTACCTATACCAACTGTAGCTGTTCCAGAATATGAAGTACCATTTATAGTAAGTGTTATATTCTTTGTTGCAGATGAGCTTATTGTATATCCATTACCTGTAGTTCTAATAAAAACAGAGGCTGTAACATTTGAGGTATTATTTGCTGTAGATTGACTATTAACTTTCCAATCTATACCGAAGTAATAACCACCAGATGAACCACCATGAAATTTTTTCTCTATAGTACCTGATGTAGCCATAAATAATATCCTTCCTTTCCTAAATATTTGTTTATTTATATTAAATAATATATGAAAAAGTAGTGATGCATTTTACACCACTACTTATATAATAATTACTCTATAAAGAAGTCTACTCCATTTCCGTCTGGATTTCCATATATTTTAAGTTGACTTATCTTCATACTTTTAACTTCAGCACTACCATCTATAGTTAAACTTGCATCATCATGAGATGAATTATCTGAAAAGTTACCTATACTAATAGCAATCTTTCCTCCACTTTCTGATAATAGATTTAATCTATTTTCTTGTCCTTCCATTTTTATATCAGTACCGAATTTTATCCAACCGCTATTATTAGTATTCATTAATGATAACTTAGTACTGTTCTTATCTCCTACTACAATAGAACTTCCTGAATACATTTCTATTTTCTTATCTATTGGAGATATTTTAAAAGAGTTAGCATATTGACCAGTAGTGTTGTTTGGAGTACCTATATATACTGGGCTGTTAAAATAAGATTGTTCTTCCCCTATTTTAACAATAGTAGCTACGTCATTTTTATTCTTAATTTCTATAACACCTGCAGAATCATTTGTATCATAGATTTTAATATTTCCTATTTCTATTCTACCAGTGAACGTTCCTCCAAATTCACCTCTAGTTGCTTTTACCGTACCGTCTTGTAAAACTTGGAATGGCGCATCTAATCTATTTTCATAAGAAGCTCCTGACCAGAATCTTAATGATTTAGATTTTTCATCTGAGTGGCAAGTCCATTCTGTAGCTTCAGCACCTTCCTCTAACTTAAGTTTAGAGAACCATACTGTACCATTTTTTTGTACCCATGGGAATATATATGCTCTTGAGAATTCCACCGTTGTTTTAACCGTGTATTTGAAATATGTCCATTGCCCTTGTACAGCTGTTGACTTGTTCCAAGAAGGATATGCACCTAATGAAACGTCCCCACTTCCATCTGCCTTTGTTCCTTTTAATTCACATGCGAATCCACCATCTAACAATGAAACATTTTCTACAAAATAGTATCCACTAACTGTGTATGTTGACCCTGTTGATATTGTTTCATTTATTACTGTTTGTCGTGTACCTGTCCATTTATTCTCAGTTAATCCACTAGTAGATATTTTAAATGAATATGCTTCGTCACATTTTTTATTTTTATCGTAAGTTGCTAATGAACTTGTTGTCCAGTTTGTATTTCCATTTCTAAAATTACTATTTTTAATTAAGTTATCATTTCCAGTAGAACCATAATCAGTCATACCTGCTTGAGGTAATTCAACCGTACCTCTAACTAAAGTATTATTAAATACTGAATCTCCATTTTCATTTATTTGCCAACCTTTATCTTTAGTCAATTCATTAAAGTTAAATGAACTAAATGTACCAGAAGCTTTTATATGTCCTTCATCAGATATGTTAAATGACGTATCAACATCTTGCCATACTCCATTTACTTTCTTTCTTCTGATTACAGATAAGTTATACATTGTCATCTTATCAGCTGCTACTGAACCTGTTTCTATAGTACCTCCATTAATAAGAGTTTCTATAACATTTCCTTGAGCATCTTTTTTAACAGAATAATGTTTTGCTAAATCAGCGTCAAAGTCTGTAAAACGTATCATCCCTGATATGTTTAATTTAGGATACTGTATTTGACCGTTTGAGTTATTAACGTCATCTATTGCTCCACCTATATCTATCTTACTATCATCTATATCTTCTGGAGCTGCTGACCATACTGTAGCTTTTGTACCTTCTTCTATCTTAAATTCTGTCACAATAAATGTAGCAGTTCCTACTGCTAATTCTACTCTTGGAGTTGATGCCATTTTAACAGCTGTACTTGGTGCTGTAAATGATTGAGTAATATAAGTCCATGTATTTGCAGATACATTTTTTGTTATCATATTTATAGGATTAGATTCATTATTTGAACTATCTTTAAATTTTAATAATTGACCAACTTTACAAGCTACACTTACTTTGACCCAGAATGAAGCTACATATTTAACTCCTGGAACACAAGCACATTCTGGCGTTTTTACTCCTGAACCATCTTGATTTGCAAGAGTTACTTGTACTGCTCTAGATGATTCTGAAATACGCCCATCTGTTAAAGTTAAGTCAGTTGAGTTATTCATAACACTCCAACCAGTCGTTCCTTTATAGAAACCAGTATTTGGCGTTAAGTTACGTCCACCTATTTGCATATTGTTAATAGAGTTATTTACATCATCTTTAGATGCAACTGGTTTAGAGCCTATATTTAAATTAGTAGCTCTTATAGTTACATTACCATCTTCGTCTACACCTAAAGTTAAGTTATTATTTTTATCAACTACTCTTAGGTTCTTAGCATTTATATATTGTCCATTAACATATAATTGACCATTTTCCATATAAATACCTTGTATTTTACCATTATCTGTTAAGGCGTCAAATACTTGTTGAGAATTATTATTTAATTTATCTTTTGCTATATTTAAAGCATTCCATTCTTGAGTATAATCTTCAACTGTTAAAGCATCAACTTGTACTATACCATTTCCGCCAGAATAGTTTACTATAAACATTGGCTTAATAGCTACTGTACCTGAATCAAATGCTTTAACTGCTGGGCATAATGTTTTACCATCTGTACCAACTAAAGCACTTTTAGCACTTGTAGACATATAAGCAGTATATTCTCTCCATCCATTTGCTACAGTAATACCTTGAGAACTAGCTACAAAGTAAGTACCGTTATTAGCAGAAAGTTTGTCGCCTGCTGCATTAAAAGTAGTAGCACCCGCATACACTTTATTTTTATCAGCACCGTTTAATGGGTCTTGTATTTGTCTTACTCTAAAAGTAAATTTATATATTTTATTTTGTTCTATACATATTTTATTTTTAGCATATAACCATGTATCATTTTGAATTTGTAATACATTACCACCAATCTTAGAAGTAGATTCTTTAAATACGGCTACGTTATTTCCAGGAGCAGTATAAGTGTCACTATAATTTGTATTCCAATATTTTTTACCATCCATAAACGAGCCGTCATAATAATCTTTTGCTTCTCCTTGCGGTCCAGTTGGTCCTTGAGGTCCTTGAGCACCATCATTAACTACTGATAAGGTATAACTAGCTATTGCTAATAAATTTCTTGTCCTTTCATTCATTAAAAGTCCTCCTTTCAATTTATTATAATATTACTATAAAAAATAGGACATAGGATATAAATTCCCCCCCCATGTCCTATTATAATTCTAAACTTTAATCTTCTACCTCAACAACAAAACTTGCTTTTTGAGTTACTTCTGAACTTTGAACTCTTATTATCTTACCTTTTCTGCTCCAATTAGCTACTTTAACTCCTATTTCATTATACTTGAACCAAGTGTATTTGAATTTAGAGTAAGCATTTACTCCTGTTTCTGGAGTATCTATTGCAGTCCAAGCAGAATCTGACCATTTATAATATTTATTATCTGTAGTTAAGTATATTATTTCTCCTGTGCTACCTGTAGTTGGTTTAGATTGAACTATAGATATTGCATCTATTTCTTCACCATTTCTTATTATTCTAGCCATTAAATGAGTTTCCCCAGTACCATTTTTGAATGTGTCTCCTGCTGTAGAGAATACTGTAGCTTGGATTGGGTCCATTCTATCTTCAAGTACTAATGTATCTTGTATAGTAGTTCCGTTGTAAGTCATGTAACACTTAACAACTAATAAGTTAGGTATTTCGCTCGCATTAATTGTTATTGTAGATTTAGTGTTGTTTTCTAAGTCGACTTCTCCTTCTGATGAAGAAACTTTAACCCAGTTGAAAGTTGCAGATGTAGTTACGTTAGAAGAACCATTAAATACTACTGCTTCAAGTGGTAAAGAATCCATTTCTTTATTCTTAATTATATTACCTTGTGGTCCCCATATATATCCAGATACGGTATGTTTACCATCATATACTTTCATTACTGTATGTGTATCAAATACTGTAGTATCTTTTGAGTATTCCGCTTTTACTTCTAATACATTATTAACAAATCCATTATTATTATGTTGTACAGTTAAGCTTGGCCCTGTACCTAATTGTGTGCCTGTTTTTGCATTCTTCCAAACTATTTGAGCATCAGTTGGATTAAAGTTTTTAGGTGTAGCTGTTAAAACTATTGAAGTTTCTTTTGGTGTACTTGCTCCACTTGCATAACTGAATGCCATAGGCCCTGTTATAGTTAATACTTTAGCAGATTGTCCATCAAGAGCTTTTTTAGACTTAGTTATAGAGAATATTTTCTTAAATTCTTTTCCATCTACTGTTACTACTAAAGTTGCTTTAGCTGAATCTGCTGATAAACTAGCAACTGTTACTCTCTTAGTAGTTGGGTTTATGCTTATAGTACAACCAGTAGGTGCATCCGCTCCAGTTCCTTCTTTTACTGTAAAGTCAGTTACTGCTTTAGTTCCTTTGTAAACTATGATATCAGTAAATGCTTTAGCTAATTCTCCACTAGAAGGTGTTCCGTTATTTTCACATACAACTGTATGAGATTCATTTGTAAGAGTTACTGTGTGTGCATCGTTACCATCTACACCGTCTCTTAATTTAGTTAAAGTAACTTCATCTGTAAGAGAATCATTTATATAATATCTAACTCTCATTTGGTTATTACTTGCAGTAGCAAATGGTGTATTAGCCATGCTGTGAGTTACTGTTAATGTGGCTCCTGTTTGGACTGTACTGAATCCAGTCCAAGCTGTTCCGTTATGATATTGCCATGAACCACCAGAAGTATTTGTTAAAGTTCTAGTTAATACTACTTGAGTTGGAGTAGGAGTTGTTGCACCAGCAGCATATTTAAATACTGTTTCCCCAGTTACTTTTACAACTTTAGCACTAGCCCCGTGAAGAACTTTATTTATAGTCATTTCTTGTCTTAGAGTTTGAATATTTTCACAATTTATTTCTATTACTACTTTAGCACTGTTAGCAGTCATAGTATTTATATAGAATGTTTCATTGTCTTTTCTAGCAGCTGTACATCCTGTTAGTGTTTTTATAGTATATTTAAACTGTCCTTTTTCTGGAGTTGCAGTATCAGCTACAGCAGTTAAAAGAGTAGCCCCTTTGTATACTATGATGTCTGAAGTAGCTCTACCACTTGAACCTAATTCTCCTGATTCAGCTGCCCCTGAAGAGTTACATATTACAGTATGAGCAGCATTAGTTAAAAGTGCTGTATATGAATCAATCCCGTCATCCCCTTGTACTGTTAAAGAGAAGTCCATTTCAGAAACTTGAATGTGAGCTTCTGGCATCCAGTCTTCTTTATAAGTCATTTCACATTTAATAGCAAGACCTGGATTATCTTTAGTCATTAAGTTTTTATTTATAGAAACTGAGTGGAATTTAGGACTTGTTCCACCTAAAGTAAAGTTCGAATCATTTGTCGTTATCTTAGTCCATTCAGTTGCTGGAGATAACTTATAGAACCATTCTATTTTTGTTACATATCTTGAGTTATTAGTAATTAAGTTATCTGCTGAACCTAATCTATATAATTCTGCTGTAACTGTAGCAGGTGAGTCAGTATAGTTAGGTGTATACATCCCGTTATTAGTTAAAAATTGCACCTTAGGTACATTCCCCGTTAAATATGATTGCAGTGAAACTGCGTCATTTAAATCTACTATTGTAATTTGTGATGTTGCTAATAAAGCCATTTATTATTTTCCTCCTGTTTTTTTTAATTGTCTACTTCACATGTAAAAGTAGCTCTTTGATTAATATCTTCCCTAGTTATTGTAATACTTTTTACACCAATTCCATCTGCATTATTCCATCTAGCATCTCTAGTCGGATTCATGCTAGTTCTTGTCCATCTAAAACTAGATGCAGGTAATTCGTCTGTCATATCTTTTCTGCCTTTATAAACTCTAGCAGACAATACAGTATCTACAATATTATTTTTAAATATATTTCCATTGCTCGATATTATTTCTAATTTCCAAGCTATGTCGTTTTCAGTAGCTGCATTTTCAAATTCTCCTGTATTAGCTGCAACTATCTGTAAAGTATTAACTTTAAGTGAGACATTCCCCTCTTCGTCTATTTTTAAAGTTTCTACATTATCTTTTTTTCTTCTCACTACTAAATTATATGCATCTATATATCTACCAGAAACATAGTAATTCTTTTGACCATGTTCATCTATATCTACATAGATACCTTGCATTTTTCCTCCATCAGTTAATGAATCAAATACTTCTTCAGCAGTATTTCCTACTTTTTGGTCTAAAGCATCTTGCATATCTTCTATTGCTAATTCCCACTCAGTAGGTATTGGATGATTTTCTAATTTTATATTTGTAACTACAAAATCAAAAGTAGTATCTTCTTGTCCACTGATTATAACTTCTATCTTTGAAGTATCTGCTAAAGAACTAAATGTAGAAGTAAATACTTTTGCTTCTGTCTTTATATCAAATGTTTCTTCTTTAATTAATGTTTTTATATTAGAGCTATTAATAGAATAAAAAGCAATTAATAAATCCCCATTTGGATATTCTGATTGTATGTATATTTCAGATAATATTTGAAATGAATATTGACCTTTTGCATTAGCATTAACTATTTGTGATATTCCACAATAATCATTTTTAATAGCATTAGATTTTATACGAGCCCATTTCTTACCTGACATTGATTCTATTTCTAAAGTAGCATTATTAACATTAGTCCAATAATCAAAATTCTTTTTATAAAAATTAGAATGTCTAATTAAATTTCTTCTGTCTTTTCCTGCTATAGCAACTTCTATCCACATTCCTAAATCGGAATCCCACATCATAAGTCTTGGCGGTGTTACAGAAGTATCTAACCACAAGTCTCCATGTTTAGGATTATTAGGAGGAGTATCACTACCTTGCATATCATTAATATCTATAAAAGATATAAAATCTGCTGCAACTAAAGTTCTCTCTCCATTTATCAATGAATATATTTCAACTTGGATATTTGCTTTTTCTTTTATATCATCCTTAGTTATTATTATATCAGACTTACCAGCATGTTGTTCTCCCCATGCTAAATCTTCTTCTATATTTTCTGAATTAGCCGTGAATCTTTTCCAAACTATATCTGAAAATTTAACAGTTACATCATCTAATCCTTTATACACTCTAACATATAATTCTGAAGATTTATCAGTAGAACTAAATATGTTTCCATTAGAACTGAATAATTGAGCTTTGTATAAAGCTACATCTTCTATTATTTGAATAGTCATAGACGCCCTAGTTAGGACGTCTTTATGATTATAACTTCTGTTGAATACCAAAGTTATTCACCTCTTCTTTGTTTATAAGCAGCTAATATGTTTTCTTCTTGAGCTATTTTAAATGCTCTCATTTCTATAGCGGTATCCAATATATTAGCAAAAGCATATGGACTTAAACCAGAATTAACAGCTATTATTTTAGCGTCTTTTAATTCTTCTTCTGTTGGCATACTTCTTAATAAGTTAGCTCTATATTGCTTAACCAACGCTTCTTTTTTATTTAATAAGTCTACTGTAAATGTAGCTTTATTATCTATATGATTAGGATGTATATCTATACTTCTATTTAACTTTTTAGGGAATCCATTATCACTTGTATAGTTAGGGTCTTTAGTATCTATAAATTTTAAGACACCTTGGTCTTCATATATATTTTCTACAACAGTTCCCGAACCATCTATTCTATACCAATAATAATCAAAAGCAGTATCATACATAGAATCTCCATCTTCTAATAAAGTTCCTCTATATGTAACTACAGCTTTTAAATTAGTACCTGGTGCTTCCATACCTTTATATAGTTTATCTCCATTAGATGACCATATATAACATTGTGTTGGGTCAGAATAATCATGTACATTCTCTAAAGCATTAGATTGCATATCTGATTGTTGGTCGTCTGTTACTGTAAATCTTATAATATCAGAACCAGCTATTAAACCAGGAGTTATTATTAACACTGTTCCTCCTTTAGCATTCTTAGTCTTTTCTGTTCTAATTATATTCCCTTCATGGTCTTTTTCAACTACTCTATGTATTTCATATAACATTTTACCTGGTTGATTCCATTGATTATCATCTTGTGTAGCTGCATCTAATATAGTCCAACCATTTTGTGTTCTTATAAACCATTCTACTCTAGTATTAGAAGTTGGGTCTTGTAATCTTTGGTCTAAATCTACATATACACCTTCAGAATAATAGTCTCCTTTGAATCTTAATTGTTGGTCTTCATCAGCATTGTAGAATGAGTTACCATCCATTGAATTAATAGCTGCTTTTGAAGTACCTACACCAGTAGATAAGTTATTTATTTGCACCTCATAAGTTACTGGTATTCTTATATCAGCAAATGGGTCATTGAAACTAAACTTAACCATTATACTTGCAACTTGGTCTTTTTCTAATATATTATCTTTTATAACAAGAGTTCTCTTATCAGATAATACTGTTTCTTCTCCTTCTGCATCTCTATAAGTCCAAGTATGAGAGAATCTTGTATCTTCTTCAATATTTATAAGTTTTTGATTATTAGCTGAATCTACTATATACCATTCTATATCGTGTATATATTTAACACTTACATTAACATCTCCTGGTTTTTCTAAATCAGGATATTCTTTTGGGTCAAATAAGTCTGGATTATATCTATCATCTTGAGAACCTCTATATACATTAGTAGCTATCATGTATGGTCTTAAAACTAAATTACTAACTTTGTAATCTGGATTATAAGGTTGACTAGAACCTGTTAAAAACATTTGAGATTTTGAACCAGATACTACTGTCATATTTCCTGCTAAATTAGAAGCATCTGTTTGGTCTGTTACTGTCAATTGAGCTGTAGCTAATACTTTATAATTAGGGTCAACTGACGCTTTATTTAATGGGTTAAAAAACATTTAACTTCCTCCTTTATTTTTTTATTTTATTCATATAGGCTTTATAAGCTTCTTGCATCCAAAGATTAGCTTGTTTATCTGTTACAAATTGAACTTGAAACATTGCATTTCTATTAACATCATCTGCTGTTATTGGAATCTCTTTAGCACCTGCTGCCCATTTTAAATTCCATTGTGCATCTGCTATTTGGTCTGCTTCTGTAGCTCCACTAAATCTAGCCCACTTAAAATATTTTTTATCTTTTTTATCTGTTACGTCTTCATTATTTTCATAAACAATCGCTTTAAGTGTTGTAGTAAAGTTCTTATCTTTTATTATATTACCTTGAGTAGATATCATCTCTACTCTATAATGCTTTGTTTCTTGAGCACCTCCACTACCATTTCCTCCGCCTGAGCCATTTCCATTACCTATCCATTCAGGTAAAGGTATTAGATTACCATCTTCATCTGGTAACCATACATTCTCTCCACTAACAGGATATTTAGAAGTATTTATTCCTTCTATAACATCTTTTAAAGATAAATAGTATTCATGATTACCATCATTATATACAGGATTAACTTTTTCTTTTACAGTATCTATCTCCCAATCTTTCACTTCTTTATATGTGTAAGATGACCTAGGAGAAAAATCTTTATAAGACATATAATCACCTCTTTCATATTTATAATACTATTACGTAAAAAAGCCAAGCATAAAGCCTGGCTTATTTTTAATTATCATATTCTACATCTAATATTAAGCCTTTTAATTCTGACTTAACATTCATAGGTATTGCTCCTATTTGTAATTCAAATTCAACATAATTATCTGTATTTAAATCTGAACCATTATTAGCTCCACCAGATATAGTTCCTAAATTGAATATACCTCTATCCATATCTATTGTAACTGGTTTGGCTTCTTCATTGTTAAGTTTCACTTTACAAAGCTTTAATAAATAATTATCTTCATAATTCTTAAAGAATATTACTAATTTTGCATTTGTTGCATCTTGCACATCTTCCATACCTAATCTATTATTCCATAATTGTATTTTTACTGATAAAGTATCTCCTGGTGCATAAGAACCTTCCATATCATGAGTTCTTTTTGGTGAGTATTCAAATAAACCATCTATATCTTCTAATACATACCAAGTAGTCTTTGGTGCCATCATTACTCTCTACCTGCCTTTCCAAATTTAATTCCTGTTAATATTATTATATCTCCAGTATTCATTAAAGCGGCAGCTGAACTTGATATAGATAAAATTGTATCTTCATAAGCACCTTCTTGATTAACAGTATTATATATAGAATAATCTACTCCTCTTATAAAGAACTTATCTAATTGATTTGTTACATCTCTTTTAATAGCCATAACAAAGTCTTCTTCTCTTACATCTGTTTTTATACTATATTCTGTTTTACCAGCATTAAATGTTATTGATGAAGATATATGATTTAAAGATTGAACCATATTAGAAACCATTATCGGCGGCATTTGTGATATTGATATAACTGTATCTTTAGTTAAATACTTTCCATCTAAATTATTAGCTATATCTTTTATTTCTTCTAATTCTTCAGATAAATCTTCTATCGTAGCTTGAACTCTATTTTGTATATCAACTGTCTTATCATAAAGCTCATCTACTTTTTTAACAGCTGTTAAAGCATTATAATCTAATTCATCTATTAATTGATTAACATGGTCATACGAATATATAGAAGTTGTTATCTTATAAGTTATAGTTATCGGATTAGGATTAGTTATTGTAAATTGTTTTGTTTTAGCACCTTTTCTTCTTGGAGCTAAAGCAGTTATATTACCTTCTTCATCTATATCATCTTGGTCAGATAAATCTGTACCTTCTATAAAATGAATACCTCTATCTAATCTCTTACCATTTGAAAATACTTCTAATTGGTTTTCACCATATAAGTAATAAGCATCTTCTATATCAACTACTCCATTTCCTTCTACATCTACTGTTTTCTCATAAACAAATGTAGCAGTTCTTTGTAATTTTCTTTTTAATGGTCCATCATTAACTCTTCTTTGTACAGAAGCTTCTACATATAAATCCATTGCACCATTTTCTTCTTCAGCCAAATCTGCATCTAATGGCTGTACTAATTTAAACCCTATACCTGTATTCTCATATTCTCCTGAATACTTTTCTAATTCAGCATAAGTCCAACCAAAATGTATACCAGCGGCATCTATAACTGATTGTGGTAAGTCTTGTCCATATAAATCATATATAGTTATTTCTTCGAATTGGTCTGAATGTAAAGGAGTTTGATTAACCATTACATCTAGTTCATGCTTACCTGGAGTAAATAACATATTTAAATCTTTATGTCTATCAAATAAGAAATATTGATATCTATATGGATATAAATTTTCATCTTTACCTAAAGCTATTGCTTTTTCAGATGCAAAGTAATTTGCTCCGCCTTCTTCTGAATCAGGTGAAAAATGTTTTATATCTTTTACATTTACATAAGAGCTATGATTAACTGGAACCCACATTTTATGTTCATCAAAGTTAGTTATTTTATATACTATTTTATCTCCAATTCTTAAGTCAGTATATATTCTAAATGTATTAGACATAACTTTCTTATCTACGTCTTTTATGTCAGCAGGTACTCCATTTATAAGTTCATCAAATTGGTCTTCATTTAATTGTACATCATTTACATATACAGATAATTGATTCTTACCAGTATAATAATACATATCTGTTGGATAATCTTTTGCCACATCTGGATTATTTATATAATCAGTTGTAACTGTGTACTCATTCATATAAATTAATTCATCTGTACTTCTCCAAGTCTTTAATTGATTAGTATAAGTATCATACCACATAGTATATTCTTTAGGGTCTAAAGGCTCAATCATATGGATTATTTGTAAATCTTTAAATGGTATACCACATAACCATAAGTCCCCATTTAAATCTGTATATATATTTCTTACATCTCTTAAATCTTTTCTCATAACTATATTAGCATAAGTTCTACCTTCTTCATCTGTATATGCTCCATCTATTTCTATAAAAGCTATTAAATACTTATAATCATTAGGCATCATTACAGAAGGTGTTGGCGATGTTGTTGAAGATATAACTTTAAGCTTATCATTTTTATCTATATATATTGTATCTATTCTTTTTCCTGTATAATGATAAGTTACTACTAAATCTCTTCTAGTTAATCCTGTAAGAGATACAGTATTTCCATTAATAGCTCTAACTCTTATATAATCATCTTGAGCTATTGAATCTCTATATTTTATATCTATACCAGAATATTGTGGAGTAAACATACCATGCATTTCTACAGTCATTCTTCTATTTAAAGAATAAGGTGTATGTCTTAATTTAATTTGATTACTAGCATTAGAAGTTAAATATTCTACTTCTTTAGCTAGCTTAGGAAGTTCTATATTTATTTTTTGTTTATCTATATGTATTTCTTGTCCATCTTTACCTATTATAGAAGCTTCAGAAACTTCTATGGCAAATTCATTTTGAGTAACTATTGGAGTTATTTCTAAACCAGAAGCTATACCAGCTCCTCCTACACTTTTACGTTCTCTATCTATTTGAGCTTGTAAATCTTCAAAGTTATTTTGAATTTCTTCAGCTCTAATTCCATCAGAGAAATCTATTTTCTTTAAACTCAAATTATTTCACCTCTTTTATTTTATTTGTCTTCAAAAAATATTACTGGTACATCGGACGCACCTATATATTTTTTAATAGCTTTTTCTATTAATTCTTCATGTTCTTTATATTTAGTAGGTAGTGTAAATACTACTGTCCCTGCTGGTCTATAAGGTCTACCACTTATATGACCTATATCCATTAAATTATAATTATCAGCAGCGTCTTCTTTTAAACCTCCACCTAACTGTCTCATATCTGTTATTTGTATTGAATCAGGTGTTTGATATACTCTTATAACAAATAACTTCTCACCTTTATCTTCAGTATAATCTTCTAAGAAATCAAATCCTATTTCTTGATTATCTATATTTATATAAAAAGCATATTCTGCTTCTCTTATTCTTTCCATTCCATTTACATCTGTTTTGATAAAAGGAATAGTTTTTTCAAAAGGCATTTGTGTATCTACACCTAAACTTGTAGATTTAAAAGCTAATATCTTTACTTTAAGGTCATCTTCATTTGTTACAGTGAATACTTTATTTGATAAATCTGTTTCAACTATATAATGAAGTTCTCTTAAATATATTATATTGGTTCCATCATATAATGAAATCCAATTAGTAGGTTTTTTAGGTTCTGTAGAATAAGAACTATCATTAGCAGTTACTTTATCAAACATTAATCTACCGCCATTCATACCTATAAACTGTATAGCTGTTACATAGTCATATAAGTCTTGAGTATTATCATCTGGAGTAGCATTTGTATGTTCATCTATTATGTCTACATTATATAAAACTAATTCACTAGCTTTTAAATTAAAATGCTTATATAAATCTATGTCTGACATAAAGTATTTCTTTTTAACTAACTTTCCTGACTCTATTTGATAATCAGGTATTTCTGATGTTATCCATTGAGTTAAATTAGTTGTTGTTTTATATCTATTTAAATAACAGTACATTATAACTTCGTACATTACTTTTATATTATCTTCTATGTTATTTAAAATGCTAGAATGTGATATTATTTCGTATCCTTTACCTATATGTTCTACAATTAATATTGGTGCTTTATCTCCATTAAATATATTATGATAAATAACATTAGGGTTATAAGGCATTGCATTTATATTAAAATAAACATCTGATAACATAGTTGTCTTTGAATTTAATAATGGAATTTTTACTGAATACTCATTAAATGATGATGTGTTTTCATAAGGATAATTTCTATCATAATCTGAAGCTATCCATATAGCTGTATTATTGTTTAAAAATAGTATTTTATCTATTTCAGTAGGTTTTTGACTATTATCATAATGTATACCATCTGGAGATTCTATAAATAAAACATCACAATCGGTTATACTCATATCTGTAAAAGTATAAGCATCTAATCTATTGTTATTTATAGAAATATTAGGAGGCACTATTTCTCTTGATGAAGGATTTGAGAACCCTGCTGCTATTCTTTTAGATAAATCTAAACTATCTACATCATCTACACAAGCTATATTAATATTATATCTATTAGCTATTTTATAAGCTATATTAGTTTTAATAGTAGCTGTATAATTAAATTTTTGTGGTTCAAAAGAAATCATATCTTTTGGTCTATAATAATATTTATCTCCAACTCTAGTTAATAGATTATCCATATTAACAGCTTCATTGAATTTATTAAATAACTTAACAGATGGAGAAGAGAATTCTTGATTTACAAGAACCTCCGTTTTAACATCTGTGTTTGCTATATCTTCCATAACTTTATCTATTTTATACTTACTATAATCCAGTTCTATATAAGCTAAAGGTACATTTAAATCTAAATCAACATGTGATTCAGTTACTGATTTTATTTTATGTGTTGATGGGAATATCTTCACTATATCTACCTCCCTATTACAATATAACAATCTTCTGAAGGTACAGTATTTGTATTAACATACCTGTATTCATTTATGAATGTTATACCATTTTTATTTTCAGCAGCGTTATTATAAACTACACTTGTTTCTTTATCATCTGCAATAGATATATCTATTTCATAGCTATTAAATTCATGACGATAATTTATTGCATATGAATCTTCTTTTAAATAATCTACAACTATTAACTTATAATCAGATATATCTGTTAATCGTATTTCTCTATACTCTTTGTTTATATATCTTAAATCTTTTTCAAATAAGATATCATAATAATTAGCAAAGGCATCTATTGTATCTAGACCTTCTTTAGGTATACGAAGAATATTATCCATATCCATTGTAGATTCCTTTTTAATACCATAGACAATTATTGTTCCTGTTTTATGACTAGGCTGTTTAGTTAATCTAATCATATGAGCTGGTTCAAAATATTCTCTTTCTGTATTAGTAAACCAATAATAATCTTTTCCATTTTTATTATAAACTCTATATGAACTAGATAAATCTAATGGCTGTTCATTTTCATTTAAGACTATTATTGGAGAATATATAGTACCAGGAGCAAATTTCTTAATAGTATTTTCTACTACTATATTTGTATCGTTTCCGTATATGTCTTTTACTACAAAATCTTTTATAACTGCATTCACGTTCCTAAATATAGTTAATGTATTATTAGTTATATTTATTTCTTTTATAACTTTGCCATACATACTTTCTATAGTAAGTTTTTTATTTGCATATTTATAACGATATTCTACTGATTGAGCAATATCTAAATCAAATAATCCATAAGAATTTACACCGAACTCTATTAACGAATAATCTATTGGATTATTATGTGTACTTCCTGGAGCATTTTTAATTATACTTGTCCATTCAGCTGTTTCTATTAAATCTAATAATAATTTAATCTTACTACCACCTATTTCAACTTTTTCTCCTTTATCTGGAGAAGTTCTTATGTATTCATTATCTTTTTGTGTAGTAATTCTTATTTTTTTAATCTTACCTGAAGTTCCTTCAAATTTTAAACTTATCTTTTGAGGTTTATCTATTCTGAAACTATTATCCATTGGATTTAAGATATTCTTTCTTTCATCTAACAATCTTTCATCTTCAGATAAGAAAATATAAGGAATTATATCGCAATCTCCTTCTGTTTCATATTTAAGATAATATTTACCGTAGTTAAGATAAATATCTGGTTGTTCTATCTCTGCTTCACCATTACAATATTTAAATTCAAAAGCATCTCTATAGAACCATATGTAGCCTCCATTAGTATTTTGCATATTAGTAACCCAACCATAAGGTATAGATGAAGCTATATTAATATTTTTTATTTCATTGTCTTTATTAGAATAATAAATTAAGTTATATGTATTAAAATCATTAGGAGCTTTAAATACGCATACTTTTTGTTCTCCTATATATAGAGTAAATTCAGCTCCTCTTTTTTGTAGTGTATATTGTAAATCTTGTGTATAAGTTTTAGCATAGGCACTGTTAAAAGTAGCTAAAGTTTTCTGAGCATCTTTATTCATATGAATTACATCTACGCTTTTTTGTCCCATTTTAAATAATAATACTTCTTCTTTATCTGTAAGAGATTGTCCTTCACTATTAGTTAATCCTAATCCAAATCCAGGAGAAGCATAATCTAAAGTAAGGGCGATATCAAAATCGCCCGTATAAATGTAATTATCAAATAAGATGTCTTGTTCATAAAACTTAATACCCTTGTCTAAATTGATTCGGCTATTAGGTTGTAACATTACATCACCTCGATATCTATATTATTTATCTTAATGAAAGCATTACTTGTTTTTAATAAAACTTTTATTTGGAAGAATCTTGTACCATAGAATTTTAATTCATTCTTAAGAGTTAGATTATGTTTTAACTCTAATGTTTCCCATGGATGCCAAACATCTGCACTATAATCTTCTTTTGATGCTCTCACTTGTATTTCTACATCATTTATATTACTTATGTCAGCTATACTAATTTCTCTTATTCTATAATCAGCTGAATATTGTGCATCATATATTTTAGTTATTAATTCTCCTGAACTAGGCATTAATATTTTTGGTGCATTAGATTCAGTAGATTTATATTCTGCATATATATTTAAATTATTTAAGAATTTATTATCTGGCATAGTAACCTTAATTTTAATATATTTAAGTAATGCATCGCCATACACATAACCGTAATTATCGTTAAAAGTATTTATAGGCATATATACACCTTCTCTTGTATTAGAAGATAATATTTGTATCTTAAATCCTCTCATATCATCAAAGCCTATTTCATTTGCTTTTACTATAATTCTCTTTATAGTCATAGGATTATCTAAATATATAGGAGCCGTTTCTATATATCCTTCTGTTCTTCCAGTTTTAACATATGAATTTTCAAAATGTATGTTCTCTGTAGAACAAGTAGCAAAATCTGCTTTTGAATCATATGATTTTAAAGGTGATATTCCCCAATACATATTAGACGCTGTTTTTATATATTCATCTTTAGTTAAAGCAGCCCCATTATTAATAGCTTCTTTATTAGACTTTATAAACACTCTATGTTTTTGTCCTTGTTTAAATCCTTCTTTTATATTTAAACCTAACAAGTCTATATTCTTAACATGAGCCGACATAGAATTTATATCATCAGATAATATAATATCATCAATAGTACCTTGTCCTTTTACTATTAAATAATATTTTTTATTATCATCTTGTTTTATAGTAGCTGTTCTAATATCATCATTTCTATAAGGTATCTCTTGACCTAACTTTATAGATATAGAATCAGGGAAATCTAATCCTAAATACTTTTTCTCTTCTCCTATATATACCTCTAAAGATTTTTCAGCCCAGAAACTTAAATAATTATCTCCCTTTGTAAGATAATCTGTTAATTCTATATATGCATATCCATTAGGTATCTCTGGCATAAAGCTTATACCTAACTGATTAAGTCCATCTTTTAATATCATTTTAGTACCAAATACATTCCAGCTATTAAAAGAATCACATGCAGTTATTGAATTAATTGCAGATACTCCTTTAACTTGTGATTTACCTGCGTCAAAATTATAAAGTTCATTCATTCCTCTAAATAACATTTCAGAGTTTCTCACATAGTTGTCTGTTCTCTTAAATAGAGTTATTTCTTCTCCACTTAATTCTACATTCTCCATATCTATATATTTTTTTTCATCTAATACTATTTCATCTTTAGAAGGGAATAAGTAATATTCTCTACCATTGATATAATAATATCCTGTTCTAACTAATATAGTATCTCTATTTACTATCTTCTTGAAAGTAAGTATGTCATTAAAACCGTCTGCTTGGAATGCAGGAGATGAACATGTTGTATAAACCATGTCTACGTCTTTATAGTTATCTATTTGTCTTAAGTCAAATTTATAACCGTCATCTACTCCAGCTATTTTAAATCTGCTAACTTCATCATAAGCATCTACATTATATCCAATTGCTTTATATAATAAATCTTCATCTAATAATATTGCTATTGGATTTTTTATAGTATATCTTAAATAAACCTTTCTAGAGGCATTGATATAGTTTTTATTAGTCCATAATATAATACCTTCGTCTTTTAATATCTCAAAGTCTTTTACTAATAACTCATTAGAACCAGTATAAGGAGAGAAACCTGCATATAACATTTCATCTATATTAGAATAAGCTAATTTAGTGAAGCCGTCTTCTTCCATTATTATTTCTTCTTGAACTATTAAACTTTGATTTTGATTATCTGAATATCTTTCGTATAAGACTGTACCGCTTTCAGGTATAATCATATATCTATTTGTAAAGACTTCTCTATTATCACCTATTTTATAACTGTTCTGTAATTCAATATGTCTACTTAAAAGAACTTCATCTGTTACTTCTAATTCAGATATATCATAATTTTCAGTATTGCTTAAATCTATTGGTGTTTTAATAGCTATATCTTTTAACCCTATAGACCAATTAAGTAAATCATCAAAGCTATTATTAGATTCTATTGCAGAACTAAATTTAACTTCATATTTAACATTTGATTCAAATGGTTCTACTTGATAATACATTAAAGCAGAAGAATTTAATATAGGACTAAAGTTATTAAGTATTTTTATTCCTCTTACTTCACCAGTATATATATCAGCTTCATTTATAGCTTGATATGTTTTAGTACCTCCTGGAACAAAACTTATGCTATTAAAAGGTAAATTAGTTTCACTACTATGTATTTCAGAAGCATCATTATTAAATACTATTCCTAAAGTATTAGGCAGTTTTGTAAATTTATAATATGATGCATTTACTCCTTTGAATATATTAGATTTAATATTTACTATTATCATCTTAGGATTATCTGGGTCATTATCTGCTACTAATAATCCTTTACATAGTTTACATGCATATACTTTATCCGTCTCTATATCAAAATGAGGTATATAAGATTGTATCATCTTTTCTAATGTAATAGTTTTAGCTGGTACATTTTTAACTCCATTTATTATAACACTATTAACTGTTTGCCCCATTTTTAATGATACATTATAATATAGCTTTCCACTTTCTTCTATAACATGTATAGCTCCAACAGTAGTAGTTATTTCTTTTATTGATTCATATTCATTTAAATCAAGTCTTATCCATGCGTCATCTTGTACTGCTTTATAAGAAGTAGCTGGTATATAATTCTCTGTTCTACTAATAGTATTTCCTACGGTATCTACATGTAATAAATCAGCTAAACAATTAGATGTGATTTCTATAATCCTATTAGTATTTGGTCTAGGTTCTATAATCTCTGTCTTATATCTTAACTGTTTCATATCTGCACCGATATATATAGAGTTTAATATAGGACTAGATGCTGTCTTAGATGACATAGAAACTATTAAGCTATTAACAGCGAAGTTAGGTAATCTATATCCTTCTGAATCTTTTATAAGAGCTCCATATTGTAATTTTAAATCTACAGTATGACAACAATATTTAAAGTTATAGAATTTAGTTGTTTCTATGGAATTACTTATAACAGTAACTTTCATTTTCTTAGGAGATAAATCTGAGTCTTCATCAAATATCTCTACAAGCTTACGACCAGTTAATTTAAGATATTTAGTTTTACCTTCTATGTCTACAAATAAATCTGCATCACCTTCTGATGTAAAACATATCTTATTAGCTTCTACTTCTATTTCAAATTTTCTTTCTTTATTAGTGTCATTTCTAAATACTAATTCATTTTCTCTCCAGAAACAGAATAAATTATGCTTTATTAAACTAGTAGGTATATCAGCTAATTCATTTTCTATATTTACATTAACTAAATTTAAACCTAAACCAGATACATTTAATACAGCTTTACCTTCATTTCTATTTGGAGCTAAAACAATACCAGTACTTTTATCAGCTAAATTTTCATACTGATTAAAATGATTAACTGACCTAACTGTTTTCTTTATAGAAGTATTAACTAATTCAGCTGAAGCATTATAACTAAAACCAGGTGCCGACTTTAATAAATTTCTAGATTCTAAAATTTCTCCAGTAGTTTTATGTTTATAAATAACTCTTGCTTTAGATATTTTCATGCCGTCGAAATTACTATCAGAATAGAATTCTAATCTGTATGGTTTGTCATCTGTTATTTTAGAATTATCTACAGCTGTAATTCCTTTACCCATTTTATATATCTCTTCTATTTTTCTAGTTTCTTTTTTCTCATTGTTTTCAAATACAGATAACTCTATATTTTCATGAGTTATATCTATTGCTTCTGATGCTTTAATAGCGTATTTTGCTTTTATTGGATTTAATATATTTTCATATCTTTTTAATTTAAAGTTTATATTTTTCTTAATATTTTTATCTGCTACATATTTATCTAACTTAACTGTAGACTTATCATATAAAATAATTTCTGCATCAGTTGTAGTATCATTATCTGCTATTACTACTTTTAAATCATCTCCATGACCTATACCATTTTGATAAGATTCAACAACGTCGTCCCATACATTATCTAAGAATGCTATTGATTTAAAATCATAAGACCATTTATCTAAATCCCAACGTTTATCTTTTAATACATCCCTATTTATAAAACTAAGCATATCTAATAAACTATTAAATTCTTTATAAGGTTTTATTAAAGATTCAGGTGTTAATTTGTTTATTTCTATTTCTTCTGATTTCATATCAGGGAACATGCCTATTAATTCAGACATTATTGCATTCTTAAGTCCTTCTTCAGTATTGCTTCCTAAGTTTTTAGTAGAAAATAATATTCTTTCTTTTAAACTTGTATTAGATTCATTTTCATGTCTTTCTAATCCAACAAAGCAAGCGAACTCATCGAATATATTCCATACATGTTTTCTTTCTAAAGCATAAGTGTATCTGTAATTGTCTATAGAAAGAATTATTGAATTTACATTATTTTTATTGTATAAGGATTCTTGTATATATATAAGTCCATTTTCATAATAAGATAAGTTTTCATTAGAATAAAATTCATCTATATCTAAAGTGATAAGATATTCTGTATTGTTATATATAACAGAAGTGTTATCTAAATCTTCCAGTGTACCTACATTTGCAGCATATACATATGCTATAACTTCTTCCTCTTTGTCTTGATATTTATCTAAAAAATAAAAGTCCTTGTAAGCTTGGATAGCTGTCTCAAGCTCTAGTGTTTCTTCTAGAGCTGAGTTGACTACCATGCCTCCTATAGACTTTGTACCTCTTTTTCTTATATCAGACCATATTGGGAAGAATTCAATTGCTCTTTTAATCATATTAGAGTAATCAAACATTCTACTTGTCTACCTCCCACCATATTATTTCATCATATAACATTTTACTAGATACAGTTTGTAATATTTCAAAAGCAGTTGATTCTTTATCATTAAGATATACTTGAACTACATTGAAATATTCAACGCCGTCTATGTCTAAAACCATATTATTTATTTTACCTAGCATTAATCTTTCGCCAGGTGCTATATTATTAATATATTCTTTTATAACCTTAATAGCTTCTCTTTGTATGTAATTAGAATCAGAATTATCTTTTACATCTAAATAACAAACAAGTTTCACACTTATTGGTTGAGGAACCATATATTCAACTATTGTTCCTGGCGATATAATTTTAGATAATACTTCTTCTGCTTCAGCTAATGTGTTTTTAATATAGTCTTCTTCATACTTATATGGAATTAAATATACTGTTGCTGTACCTACTCCATCTGTTAATGGAACATAGTTACCAGATGATGAAAAACTTAAAGTCTTTATTTTGTCATTAATTGCGTCTATGTTATTAGTCGCATTTCTTTGTGTCCATTTCATTAATCTATATAGATAATTTTCATCCGTTTCATCAGCTAATCTAGGACATTGTAAAAAGTAACCTGTAGAATCTAATTCATCTTCTTTTTGAGAAGTAAATAGATAAGGCTTTTTATTCTTCTCTATTAATTTATAAGCTTCAGATATCACATATGCAAATGATTTAAATATCATATCCATAACTGTACCTTTAGCTATATCTATTTTAGATAAACTATAGAACTTATCTTTTAGAGAAGTATAAGTTTCTTCGAATCTATTCATTTAATCACTCCTTTCTAAATATTTATATTATACTTTTTATCACCATCAACTATTACCACTGATAAGTTAGTGCTATAATCAGTATATTTAGTTTTAGGTTTTTGTATTAATATTTGTGCATTTGGAATTAAATCATAAATAGCTTCTTTAATTAATTTTTCTAAATTAGTATGAGTAGCTTGAACGTCTATAAATTCATGTATTATAAGCTCTAATTTTGAACCTATATCTCTATTTCCTTCTAAGCTACCTAAAGCAGTTGATAATCTTATTTTAATAGCTTGTTCCATATAAGCATCTCCAGAAATCATCTCTATTTCTTTATTATATTCTGGTTTATTAATAGAGAAATTTATACTTAATGAATTTGCATTAGGCTTATATTGAAAAGTATCTTCAATATAGAAATTTAACCTTAAAGCATTTGAATTAGATGTTATAAAATTAATTTCTAATCTTTTAGTATCACTACTTATGTTTCTTATGGCTAAATCGCCTCTAGGAGTTAAGAATAAATCTTTCATACTATTTCTCCTTTTCTTTTTCTATATAATATTTTCTTATATCCTCCAATATATTTAAATCAACTTCCATTTGTTCAGGAGTTGTTGCTAAGTTTAATCTATTAGAGAATATAGGTGTTGATATAGGTCTTCTTATTAAAACCCATTTTTGTAATGTATGCTCCCATGTTTTAACTAAAACTGTTCCGTCCATCATCATACTACCCATAGTATTTCCATTAACATTTCTAAAATCTGTTAACTCTATTAATTGGTTATTAAACTTATGTCTATTAATATTTATATCTACTGCTTCTAATTCTTTTATAACTGCTGTTTCTTTATTTTGTATAGAATGCGTAACGATAGAACCTGTTTCTTTATCCATTTTTATTTGAGCATACTTACCTGCTGCCATTACATTATTACCGTCACTTTTGCTCACTACTGACGAATCTGTATTTTGATTTACAAATCCATTATCATCAGCTATATCTGCTTTATTATATTTGGCTTTATTATCATTGTATAAGTCTGCTTTGTTTTCTGCCATATTAAACTCTCCTTTAATTATAATCTTATATTCCTAAATTACCTGAAAAACTAGCACCATTAGAATATATATCTCCTGTAGTTTGTTCAGATTCTATTATTTGATTTTTCTTAACAACACTAATTATTCTAATTGATTTACCAGACTCTTGTATCTCTACAAAATCTCCCTTTTTAGGGAAGCCACCTATCGCAGAAGACAGGTAGCTTTTTACTGGTACATCAGAAGTTATAACTTTTATACCATCTATGTTTTTATATGATACAGTACAAGTTTTTTTATTTTTATTAGTGTCGATAATTTCTCCAAGTTTCTCTTGAGATAAGCTGTATTTATTATATGGAGCAACAACATTATCTCTAAAGTTCTTTCTGAAATTACTCATACTAACCTCCTATGATTGTGTTTTTGTTTCAGTATCTTGTATTGGCGGATAAACAGTAATAACGAATTTATCATTAAATCCTTTTACTTGTTGATATGCAAATACAGGTCTATTTGTTAATTGCATTTGTTCTTTAAGTCTATCTAGAGTTTCAACCATTTTACTATCTCTTCCTGCTATACCTTTATACTCTATAGTAAATGAGAATCCAGTGTTTTTCCATGTCATATTTACATCATTTAATCTAGCCCCTGATTTAAAATGTATTTTACCTTTTTGTAAGTTCTCATCAAGGACTAAAGATTTTAATATAAACAATGCATCTTCTTGCAGTAAAGGTGTTTCAATTATATTACCATCTACTAATACAGGTACTTTTTCACTTCCTCCTTCAAAAGGTATAGTTACTAAGTTACTGTATCCTTTACTATGAGAAACTACCAATCTATTATCAACTATTGCTTTCCATATATCATCATCTCTAACAATATAATATAATTTTTGAACTTTAGAATTAGTAGCTATATTCGATAAAGAAACTCCTTTTATTTCATAATACTTATAAGTCTCATCCGTTCTATGTTTAGTATCAAAACTTTGTTTTCTATATTTAGTCATAATAGCATAAGCATGATTTGCATTAGCTGCATACGCAGAAGATACAGAACCATATATATTCTGTTTTAATTCTTCACTTGTTTCATCTAATGCTCCAGTTACATTAGAGCCTTCTATTCCTAAATCTTTTCTCCATTCAGCTGATAAATTAGCTAATACATTTTTATCTACAAATGTTTCTACAAGACCATCTGCCCATTGTAAGCAAAAATTACCATCCCAAGATTTAATAGTATCAACGAATTGAAGGACCATACCTTGTATAGAATCATAACCATCATTAACTGGATATCCATATACAGAACCTTTATGACCATTCATTCCAGCTATTAAAGGCTTACCATTCTTTTTAAGAGGATAAACATCTATAGCTTGTATCCCTTGCATCCATCTAGTAAATACTGATTGAGTATTCTTAGTGAATATATGAGTTATTGTACTTAAAGCAACATCAACTAATATTGTAGCCCAGTTAAACTTGAATACTCCTTTTATAACTGCTAAGATACCTTCTAATATATCATCACATTTAAGTGCAGCTTTCATAGCTTTAAATGTATGTTTAGCATCTGTACCATCAAACATTTTTGCAAAGTTGTCATATAAGTTATCTAATCCTTTTACAACTAAAGTTTCATTTCCTATAGCTTTTTGTATTGCTTTATTATCTAATATTTCAGAGAATTGTTTCATAACTTTTGGATTGCTTATATCTATCTTGTCTAGAGCATCCCATTCTTCAAATATTTTAGTTATAGACTTATCATATTTGATTTCTTTAAGGATATCTGGATTTTTTCTTATACTATTTTTAAAACCATCTAAATCTACATTTAAATCAGATAATAAATTTTTATCTAAGTTATTTTTAGCTTCAGTCATAGCTTTAAAAGCATTATCTTTTTTATTGCTAACATTATTAACGCTAGTTTTATTATATCCATATGTATCTTTAGTTAAGGCTTCATTAACAGCATTTTGGAATCCTGAAACATCTATATCGTTATATTTACTAAACATTGTAGCAAATAAATTAATATTATTTGTTAAGCCTCCTTTTAAAGTCATTGAACTTAATTCATCTACTAAGCCAACTGTTCTTCTTATATCTAAATCAATTTGAGTTGGATTGAAAGATAAACTTGAGAATAAATTTTTAGCACTAGGATGTTTTTCTAAATAAGCTTTCATACCAGGAGCTTTAGCTATTGTTCCTGTTAAGTTATTTAATTTAGAACTTACTCCATATAAAGATTTAGATTTAGCTATTGAAGTAGCTAATTTATTATTAAATGTAAATGTCCATAAAGTTTCTGCTACACTACCTGCTACAGTTAAAGATGCTACAGCTCCTATTGAACTCATAAGAGATTGTACAGATGCTTCATATTTATCATCATGTCTAGCTATAACGTCTGGCATTATTGAAGTAGTAAATCCTGTTTCAACAGACATTGTATGTATAACTGCCTCAACTTCAAATTGTCCCATCATATCTTCATATGTATCATATAAATAAACTCTATCATATGGTTTAACAGAAGGGTCTCCTATTATTCCTATATCTCCTTGATACATATCTTTAACTGAATTCTTTAATGCATTAGCTGTAACTCTCCAAGCTGTTTGCTTATTAACTTTATCATCATTAGGATTTAAGTTCCATTCTTCTGAGAAATGGTCAACAAATGGTATATCTATACCTCCGTTACCTGCTGCTAATAGTCCAGTATCTACTGTCATAGATTTTTGATATTCAGGATATATATTCATATCTAAATATATTGGTCCAACTGTAGATTGTTCTCTACCCCACCATAAAGATGATGATTGCCATAAACCTACTGCATTTGTTCTCATTTGAGCTTCAGATGCTTTTATAGAGTTATAGATTATATCGTTATAAGAGTCATAATAATGATATTGTTGGAATGGCTTTCTCTTTTCAACAATCTTATTATCTAATAAAGCATATTGATAAGCATAATAATGATTTGGTCTTCCTAAGAAGATAGTACTTCTAAATCCAAAATCTCTTATTGCTCCAACATATTCTAAACCAGTATTAGCTGCTAAATGTAATAAGTCCCACATAGTTTTGTCTTGTAAACTAGTATTTATTATTGGTGTAGATTTCTTAGCAGTATCTTCAACATATAATTCATTAAATCCTTTTAATAAATTTTCATCAGATACTTCATATAAATTTTGAACAGGTTCGCCTAATTCAAATATGTTATTAAACTTAGGGTCTCCAAAATGCATTATACCGAATGGGTTATCATTAAACCAACGACCATCAAACGCACTATTAGCGACTTTTTTCCATCCACCGTATTTAGCTGTTAATAGCTTAGCTAATAAATCACGAGGACTTTCTCCTCCTCCTGCTAATGAACCACGGATATCTTTAAACCATGTTATAGCTGATTGAGCTGGGTCTAATGACGTTACTTCCATTTCACCAAAAGCATTTAAAGGATTCATAAGTTCATGTCCATCACCTTGAGCTACTATTTGAGCAACATCTCCTACTTCTACTTCAGCTACTTTACCATTGAACACAATAGGTAATTTAGAACCATCTCCTGAATAACCCATTCTTACATGGATTCTTATACCTGGTTGTAATACAACTTTATCTGGTACGGCTTGTCTTAATCTAATTCTTTTCTCTTTTTCAAAATAAGTTTGAGGTGAGAATATAGAGTCAAATACATCTCTTAAACCATATATGTCCATATATTGTTGAGTTGTAGTTATATCTGGCTCTCTTGTATAGCTATTAAACATATTGTTCATAGTTATCGTACAAGTATCTGCCGCTATCTTTCTAGATTTAACAACTTGTATTTCTGCTATAGAAGACATATTATAGAAGTTATCATGTAGCTTCCAAGAACCTATCTTTCTACCTTCATCTACAAATACTACATAGTATGTAGGAAATGCTCTTACTAATCTACCTCTCTTATCGTTTACAAGCATGTCATAGAATGAATGAAGTATATAACTTCTTGGGTCGTCAGATGCTGCTATATAAACATCTTTCATTAAGTTATTTACTAACTTTTGAGATGCAGATACAGAAGATTCGTTTTTACCTTCTTTGTGTAGAGTTAATTCTATACCACTTAAAGCAGATAAGAATTTAATAACTGTACTTCTTGATTCAGAGTTTTGGTTCCCACCTTCTATATATCCAGTTAAAGCATTTAGCTTATCATAATCTCTAAACTTAAGAGTTGAATATATATCAGAAGAGCATTTAGTTATAGCTGTTAAGAATGGATATATCATTCTAGCACACATTCCTCTTTCATTTGCTTCTTTAATAGATACTAATAATTGAGCCATTTCTTCTCTATTAAATCCTAACTCTTCTAATGCTTTACCGTAATCAGTAGACGTTATTGCATCTGTAACATGCCCTATTTCAACATCAACTGTACCATTAAGTATTTTATTGCTTACTTCTTTATATGTTTCAGCTATTATATCTATTTCAGATATTAACAATCCGTCTAATATTAATTTTCTTAAATGAACTAACATTATTCTTAAGAATGCTTCTGTATTAGATGTTTTAGATAATAAGATTTTTCTCTTATAATCATTTAATGTTTCTTCATCTTCTCTATAGTTATAATAAGGGTCTAAGAAACCTGCTTTAACTAATTTTTTAGATGCTGTATTTTCATTATTTATATCTTTATAAGTAGCATCGTAGAAATGGCCTCCATACATTATAGATTCATCAGTTCTTTCTGCTATATCAGATACTATTGAAGGAGTTGAGTATTTAGTTATTCTAAATGCACCAAAACAAGTACCGTTATTAATAGCTGAATCTATTCTAGTAGATAACTTAGACACACCAGCTATTCTATCTTCAACCGCATATGGCATTAAAACTTTTTCATCTTCTGCATATATAGCGGATGTCCCCTCTGAACCATATCCATGATGATTAGGTCCCCATTTATCTGTTGTTGATTTAGACCTATATTCTTCATGTCCAGATAAAGCACAACCAGCTGCGTATGTATATCCAGCTAAGAAGTTTAATGGAGTTACATTTTTAAAATAGTCTTTATTAAAACTTACACTATCAGCTATTCCTAAATAATTAGAACCAGTTGACACTTTAGCTTTTTTTATTGGTAATCCTGGGAATAATAATTCCATTAATGCTTTACCGTCTTTATTGTTATAAAACAATTCATTAACTACGTCTACTGCTATCTTAGGATTATACTCTAATCCATTATCTAAATTATTAAACATAGACAATGGTTGTAACAATATATTATCTATTAATCTTAGAGCATCTTTTCTTCTTTTCTTTATATCTTCTGCATAAACGTTCTTAACATTTGCATTTCTCATTGCTTCATTAGTACTTTCATCACATAATGTTGCTTTCCAACCAGGCTTTATTTCCCAACCATCATTAACATCACACATAGTAAGATACTTCATTATATTCATTAAATCATAAGTTTCTTCTGCTTGCTTTTTTTGAGCATCTGTTAAGTTTTTATTATTTTTTAGTTTCTCTCTTACATTAGTCTTATTTTCTAATAAGATTTCGTCATAAGTAGCCGCAGGATTATTTTCTTTATTAGGTATATCTTTTATAGACATTCCTGTGTAAGCAGATATTTTAGCAGTAACTTCTGCACCTAATGTATCCTTAAGAGTAAATTCTTGTAATGCTTCTCCTTCAGGTTTTTCTTCTGTATTTATAAGTTGTTGAGATATACTGTCTTTAACAAGTTTCTTAATTATAAGAGAAGTGTAAGGATAGTTATACATTATATAAAAATCTGGGTCTGGATAAACTCTATTAGTTCCAGTATATTTTACATATCTATATCCTAACTTGGCCAACTCTTCTATTGTAGGTATATCTAAATCTGGATATAATTCTGCTTGAGCTAATTGTTGTTCTATCGAGAAGTAATTTTTCATAGCTAAATTAGAATGACCATTGTAGTCTATTTTTCCTCCTTGAGGAGTAACATCTAATTTTCTAAGAGCTTCTCTTTGTCTTTGAGTTCTATCTACAGATGTTAATCTCATTGCTATAGAATAAACACCTGGATATCCTTCTACAGTAGAAACTTCTATTGCATCTATTAATACTTCAGATATCCCTAGCATATTAGTTAAAGCACTTCTTACTTTAATAGGCCAAGCTGGTAATATTCTTTTATATCTTTTAGCTAAAGCTGACGCCATCATAGGAAGATTATTTAAAGCAGATACAATCACTAAATCATCAGTTATTAGATTTAATTCTATCATTGTATCTTGTCCACCTAAATACTGAGGACCTACACCTTCTATAGCTTTTAAAGATATATTAGTAAAACTATTAGCCATTGTTCCACCCATACCTTCAGCAAGCACTCCTTCTACATAAGGAACAAAAGGCATATTAGCTGGATTCTTGTAGTCATGTATATAGAAGTCTATACCTTCATCTTGTACATTACTTGATACTTCTCCAACAGTATCTCCTTGTGAATTTAAAGCTGTATTTATAGAGCCTAAAGCAACCGTGTCATATGAATCTTCAAATTTAAAAGTATTAGTAGATAAATTATTTAAACCCGTATCCCCTAATCTTATTTTTGCTTTAGTACCACCTTTACCTGAAATATCTGCTTTAAGAGTTACTTCTCCAGTAAAAGAACTTATATTACACGCATCAAACCACATAGAGTAATTAACTTTTACAATATTATCTTTAAATATCTTGTCCATTTTTTGACCAGATGCTTTAGATAAAACTTCTCTGATATCTAACATATCATCATCAGTTATTCTTTCTGCATTAAGTCTTATATTAAATTCCCAAGTTATTTTATAAGCTGCTTCATTTCTATCCCATCTTATAGCTTCATTAACAGACATTCCTGTCATATATTTAGAGTTATTAATTATATCTAAATAAGCATCTGCTATAGGAGCTATATATTGTGATTGGAAATTAGATTTCTTTATATCTTTATTTCCGTCTTTTATATAAACAGAAGAGAAATTAGCAGTTGTATCTGCAATGTTTCTTATATAAGCACCATTGTCTTCATCTGGGTTTTCTGCAAATTTAAAGTTAGGTATATCAGCAAGTATCTGTTTATTTCCTTTACCCTCTTGAGATATAAAATTGCTTACAGCTTTTTGCAATTTATTATTTTGTATATCTGGGTCTGAATAAATAACATTATTAGCTTGATTAATAGCTTGACTTAAATCTTCTAAATCAGTTAAGAATTCTTCTGCATTAACAGATAAAGATACATTAGCAAAATTAGAAGTATAATTAGCATCTCTTTCTTTCTTTAAAGATAAAGCTTGTTCTAACCAATTTTCATCTGGTATATAGAAACTTACACTAGAACTATTTAATTCATTTAACCCACATGGGTCCCAAGGCATTATAGTGTTTTTATGTGAATAGAATTTATAATTATAATCATAAGATGCATATCCTGATTTTTTTTCTATTCCAGCTAAATCATCTCCTGCTTTAATAGCTCTTTGATAATAATATCTGAATATTTCCCAGTTAAAACATTTAGCGAATAAAGGATTTAATTCAGCTAATTGTCCTTCTGTTTCTCCATATACATCATCTACAGGTAAATCTGGCATAAATGTTCTGTAATTAAATTCTCTTAAAGTTAATACAGTTCTATATAATCTAGGGAATCCTTTAACTGTTTCTATATTCATATTCATAAGAGTAACAGCTTCTATACCTAGAACATCATTTATATATCCATTTTCTATAGGAAGATAAGGAGCAATTTTAAATTGAGCTATTAAACTTCTAAGTCCATTCATATAATAATCTTGTTTTTTACCATTAGGGAATGTAACTGTATTCTTTATACCGTTTATTCCTTTTTCTCCGTAGAAGTATAATACTACTTCAAGCATATGTTCATTTTGGCCCATTTGCTTTGCCATTGTACCCTTACTTCTCATATTAGGTAATTTCTCATAATTAACTTGAGTTACATTTCTTATAGATTCAGGAGGGACTAACATCATAGTATCTCCTATCATAAGAGCACAATTTCTTTCTGTAGTAAAATCTATACCTGTTAATTGTTTATGTAATTCTATTCTTTCTTTATAAGATTGAGAAGTTAATTTATTGAAACTATCTAACCATTCTATATTGTCTTTAGTATAAGACCATAATTTAAATGCTTCAGACATACCATTTTTCATTTCTTGTAATTCTGGAGAACTATTATAATCTGGATTAGTTTCAACATAATTAGATTTACAAGCTACATATTTATTTAAATTTATCCATTCCATTTGACCTTTATGTTCAGTTCTTATATAGACAACACCCATAGAACGAGTATATTTATCTGCACCATATGCATTATAAGTGTAACTTGTTTGAGGTATATCTCTGTAAGATTTGCCCCATTCTTGAACTAAATAATCTATTGCATCAGTCATGTAATATAAGCTGTTAAAAGTTTTATTATAGTTTTCAGTTTTATTTACTGATAATTGATTAGCATCAACTACTAATAATATTTCACTAGCTTTATCTATCATTTGTCTTACAGTATTTTGAGCCTTGTATCCATCAACTACAGAATTATAATCTGAATCATCTGTTATAACTATTTTATGATAACTGTATTTAGCATTTGCATTAGGTATCTTTAATTCTATTGCTTCATCATCTAATGTTTCTAGTATTTGATGATATACAGTTTTTTTACCATCGTATACTTTTAATAGCTTTATTTCTTTATCATCTTTCCAAGAAACAACTTTTGTTTTATCGCTATTAACAGGATATTTTATATAATGAACAGTATTATTTTTGTTCATAAATTCTTTAAGTTCTTTGAAAGTCATAGTAGATATTCTATCTCTTTCAGCTTCTTTAGCAACTGGTTGATATTCTAAATGGGGAATTTCAGGAGTATTTATACCTGCATGTCTGATAGTAAGTTTCTTACTACCTTTCATTTTTTTATAATAATCTTTAAAAGAGCGATAAGTTATTCCATCATTAAAAGTAAAAGATTCATTGCCATCATCAATATCATCAACTAAATATGAAGTTGTATCTCCATCGTATTTATTTAATTCCCAAGTATCATTATCTTTTGCATCTGCCAATGCTCTTACTTTTAATACAAAAGCAGCTTCTACTGGATGATAACCAGGTTGTATAGAAAAAGGTTGCTCTACATAATAAGCGGCATCTAATCTATCTTGGTCTTTAAAATCATTATTGCTATCATTGTTAACAAATTGTTCTAATAAATCACTCATTAAATCTTCTTCGACCATTTCTCCCATAGTTGGCAACATGAAATTTATATTATTGATTGTATTATAATCACTTCTTGTATTTGCCATATGTTTATATTTTTTTAATATTTCAGACATATAATTCTCCTCTCTATTTCAAATTAAAAATATATAAATAAAAGAAAGGTGCTATTAAAAGCACCAATCTTAAAAATGTCTTTCTAGGAAGTTTTCTATATCAGAATCAGTTATACCTTTTTCTCCAGAGTTTCTGATATTCATATTAACACTTACTGCTCCTCCTACTGAAGCTTCAGCAGCTTGTTTCATAATTCGTTGCATGTGTTTTCTTCCTTTTTTCGTGTCGGCCTTTATATTTATTATATAGCCTTGCTGACTGTTACCCGTCACAAATCCACCTTGTTTATCCATAAAATCTGGAACACTCATTGTTTGTGTAGGTTGTTGCTCTTGTGCAACTTGAGATGCTTGTTTATCATTTAATGGATTACCTGAAGCATATCCTGCCGCCATTAATCCTCCTGCTAAACCTAATGCACCCATAGCTAAACCTCCACCAACTTTAAACGAACTAGAACTTAAGCTATCAACCATATTACTTATAGCATTTGATACTTGTTTAGTTGTTTGAGTATTAGAATAAAATGGTTTTGCATCACTCTCTATTTGAGTAATCTTTTTTCTCATGGATTTATATTCATCATATCTTGAAGCAAAATTGTTATCATAATGACCCATTAACCTTGCTGTAATAGAGCCCATATCATCACCATAAGAATGAGCAATTACTTCGCTAGCAGCATGTCTAGAACGATAATCTAAACGCTTTGATTGAAATAATTCATTTCCAGCTAATTCAGTAAGAGTTTCATTTAATTGCCCCATAACGTAATTGATTTGTTTTTCTTTATTGTTACCTATAGAATCTATTGTTTCTTGATTTAATCTACCTTTAAATTGGTTATAGATTTCAAGAACTTTATCCTCAGCATGAGTTTGATACCAGTTATTAAAGTCTTCTAAATTAGCATTTATTGCTCTATTAACACTTCTTGAAGGAAACATATCTGATAATATCTGTGTAATATCTCTACCTTTTGTATCATTATATACTGATTTAACTTTTTTATAAGATATAGCTGCTTGTTCAGGAACATATAAAGCTGTATTTAACATATCAATAGCCAATGGATTTTCTTTACCCATTACATCATAAGCTGCATTCTTAATAGCATTTGTAGCTACGTTTATTCCACCTGTAGTGGCAACCCCTGTTTTGGCTAACGTAGATGTAGCTGCTTTTTCTGTTAATAGTTTAGATACTACTGCGTCTTCTGCTTTAATTAAATAATCTTCATCTATTAACCCTTTTTCAGTAGCAGTTTTTAAAACACTCAATGTGTTATCAAAGAATTCTGCATTACTTAAATCTTCTGGTTTTTTCTTTATTAAAGAAACATTGCTTGCAAATTCTTTATTTTCTAAAAGCTTATTAGATTTTTCTACTGCTTCTCTTACAATGCTTTCATTAGCATCTATATCAACTATTCTATCTATTCTAGAAATAGATGCAGGTGATATATTTCCAAGTATTGAATTACCGCCTGGAACAAAAGCAGAACTATTTAAGTTAGATAATTCGCTGTTTCTAATAACATCTTTAACTATAACATCATTAACGTCATCTAACCATTTATGATTTTCTGTTACAGCTCTAAAAGCTGTTAAACCTTCTAATCTTTCGAAATCTCTATAAGCTGTTTCACTAATTTGTTTAACTCTTTCAGGATTATTTACAAACATACCATAGTCTATCTTATGACCTTGTTCAGTTATGTAATTTAAAGAAAAACTAGAGACAGAGTCACCATCGTGGTCAAGTAACATTTTAAGGCCAGAAACTCCTGCTACTTTAGTTTGATTACCAACTAAAGATTCATCTAAAAATACATGAGTTGGTGTCAATGAATCTATCATATTATTAGGATAACGTCCTGTAATATCAATAGTACCATTTCTTTTTAATAACTTAATCATTTCATTTTCTGCATCAGCTTTAGATAATTTATCAACATCTATACCATAGCCTCTCATTGTTTCTGTTTCAAACATACCTTTTTTTCTCATAGTTTCTAATGATACAAATTTATAATCATAATGAGAACCTTCTTTATGATGTTCTGCTAATGACTTATTATTTATAAAACTACCAGATAATAAATCATTATCTATTTGGATGTTAGCCTGATTTAAGCCTTTAGTAAATTCACTTGTAACAGCACCAGACGCTTTAAGTCTGTAATTAACATCATCAACATACACAGCATTTAATGAATCCATATAAGCATTTTTGCCATATAAAGAATTTCTAATTTCTTTCTTAGCTTCAACTACTTTGTCTTGCATACGTATTTTAAAATCCTCTTTTTGTCCTTCAATATTACGGACATGCTTCCATTCATCATACATATGTGCTAAACCTGCTATTTCTTTTTGTCCATTTGTAAATATTTCATCATCTGGACCAAGTTTGTATCCTAAACCAGGAGAAGCAATGTATCTATGTTGAGTATCGAAATCCTTACCTAGGTCAACTATTAAATGTTTATTAGCTATTTCATCTACTTCAAAATTTATATCATCTATATGTTTTACTTCAAAACCTCTTTTTTCTAAGTAGTTTATACTAAGTTTTCCTTCAGTATTATATTTAATAGCTAATTCCGCCATTTCTGCTCTATGAATTTTTTCAGCAGAATCTCTACCTATTTTTGTATTGTGTTTTTCGGCTCTATTAAAAACATCTGCAAGATGCTCAAATTCAGCTCCTTCTTTTACATCTTCTTTTGTTAATAGTAATTCGGTATTAGGATTATAAGATATTAAACCTTTAAATCTATTAACCCAATGTTCTAAAGCAGGACCTTTAAGATTTTTATCTATTATTTCAAGAGTACCATCATCTCCTCTTACAATCTTACCTTTAAGAGCTTTATTAGCAAGAACAGCTTCTTTTACACTCTCATCTGATAAGTTTCTATTTAATAGATTTAAGTAATCATCTGTTACAGCGACTCTATCTAGTAACCTATATTCTAAGTTTCCTATCTTCATTCTTTTAGAGATGTTCTCATAATTTCTTAGCTCTTCTTCATAAGCATTTATCTTTTTAAGTAAATTTGCTTTATGTTCTTTATTATTAGATTCATTCATCTCTTTTTTAAGATTTAAAACTTGTGCTTGTAAATCAAAGTATCTATGTTCAGTTCCAGATTGTGTTTCAACATCAGGAAGTAATTTCATACTTTCTTTTGTAATAGGAGCAACTAACACTTTTTTATCACCTATAATTTCTTTTCTCCAAGCACCTAAGACAGGATTGTTTTCTGTAATTTCTTTAAGCTCCATCTGCTTAGTTTCTTTATTCCACTTTTGTATATAACCTGATTTATGTACTACAGATTCTCCATGTCCATCTCTAACTTCATCTAACTTAATAACTAAGTTTTTTAACTTGTCTATTTCAGTAAGAGATAAATCATCTAAAGATGTCCCCATGTCTGGCATCATAATACGACCGTTTTCAACACGAAAAGCTGTAGCAGTAGATTTGCTATTATCTCTTAAATTCTTACGTCTTAAAAATTGGTATTTTTCATCGCTATTAATTACACTAACAACTTCATTATAAGCTTTATTAACATCACCATTATGCTTTTTGATTATGTTATCTATAGATTTTTGCAATACACCAAATTGTACTTGACCAGAGTTACCATGTTTTAAAACACCATCATTTACTATTAAATGAGCTTTACTATTTAACATGTCTCCAAATAAGAATTTATTAAACATATGACGTTCTTCTTTAACTTCTTTTAATAGCTGATTTACATCTTTAAGTCCAGCTATTTTTAAAGCTTTTTTAACTTTTTCATCACCAGCTTCATGCATATATAATTTTATAGCATCATCTGTAATTACAGAACCTCTTATATTAGACGCATAACCTAGCTCTTTAAAGAATGTATTTACATTTTCTTTTATAGAACCTGTTTGAAGATAATTTAAATTTGTCATACCTTTTTCTGCTGATGATGACATAGGTTTAACAAGATTCATTGCTTTAGTACTTTCTATTCTATATCTTCCTTGAACATTGTATTGTTTTTCTAATATATCTTCTAGTATTTTAGATTTAGTAAGCTTATCATTTGCACCAATAAAAGCTGATTTATTCTTATTAAGAATTTCTGTTATTTCTTCATCTGTTAAGGTCATGTTATTTTCTTTTAAGAATCTATGTACAAATATACCTTCTTCCATTTTTGGAGATATGGTATCTAGCTTATCTGAATAACCTTTCATATGAAGAATAGTTTCACCTTTTTTAACTCTTTTACCTACAGCACTTTTATATTCAAGGTCTCCTTTGTTATTTATGATAATATCTCCTCTAACTCCTACTATAGTATCTAATTGTTTTCTCGCTTCTATAGTTTGCATTTGAGGTATTGCATTAACAAAGTCTTTAGATGAAGATACATTTTCTATTTCAGCAGGAATGATTCCATGTAATTCTTCAAAGATTCTACTATCCATATGTCTTTCTTGTTCAAAAGTGTTTAATCTAGACATTTTATTAAACATTTTATCTATATGTTTAGCAGAATTTGTTTCTACATTGTTTTCATTCATTACTTTATTAAAATGATTGTTTTTAATAATCTCTAATGAATTAGTATCTAGATAAGCAACATCTAACATTACATCCGTAGTAATTTCTCCAACACCATTTAAATTAGCCAATGTTTTTTTATCTGTCATAGCCGTACTAATCATATTTCCTGCTATTACACCAGTGCCTTGTTCTTGTAACTTTAATGCACCTTTCATTCTCATAGGTATAGCATTACCAGATGCAAGTATTGTAGGTCTTTGAGTATTATCTAAAGGAGATTGTGGTGAGAATACAGGCATGTCTCCTATTACACCTTTTAATGAAGAAGATTGCTTTTCATTTGCTGTAAAGCTAACTGACTTTAATATTTCTTCTAAATCAGTCATTCCTTCTATTCCAGCATTCTCTGCTAATATAGGAAATAATTCATATAAATTTTTAGTTATATCTTTAATCATATTAGCACTAAGCTTTTCAAATTTGACTCCAGGATTTGTATATCTTTTTAAATCTTCTTCTAATAATTCTAATAATTTAGAATCTAAAAATTTTTGATTTTTTACAAGATGATTTAGATTTCCATTCTTACCAAACAGTTCTGGTAGTATATTAGCTATACTAGAAAAATCAACAATATGATTAGAATTTAAATCATTTCCATTAAACTTATTAATAGTAGGTAACTGTTGAATTCTTTTATTATTAATTTTTATAGAAGATATAACACTCTCTATTGCTTCTTTTTCAGCACTACCTGACAAAGCTTTTTCATAAGCATTGCTGCTTCTTTTAGATACAGAAAATGAATTAACAATTTGTCCAAAAGTAGTTGAGTTATCCATAGTGACTTTATTACCTGACTTAGATATACCAAAATTAACTGCATTTTCTAATTTGATATTCATGTTATTCATTTTTATATACCAAGTATCACTGCCTTCGTATTGTTTTATCTTAGGAAGCTTTAATGTCTCTGTTTTACCATTACTTTTTCTTATAAGTAAAGAACCATCATTTTTTCCTACAGACATCTCTGCTCCTGAAATATCTATAGCATGAACAATATCTGTTAAATACTCTTTCATCTCTGTTGCAACTTTCCTATGAGCTATTTCTGTTGGAGCTGAACTAGGTAAATAATGTTGTATCATAAAGTCATTAACAAATTCAGCTGCACTATTTCTACTACCATCTAACTGTCTTATTTTTAAGCTATCTAAATACTCAGGTATTATTCGTTCTAAATCATTCAAAAATTTTCCTTCATTTAAAGCCTTGTAAAATCCAGAAGATGAAGTTAAAGTCTTCATTTGTAAATCAGTAGAAATTATACCTGCTAAAGGTTTATTAGATTTTATACCTCTCAATTCTTTTATAAATGAGTCTGCTGTACTTACAGGATTATACTTCACATTATTGTATGCTATATCATATAATTCTTCTTGTAGATTTTCAGATAAATTTTTCTTTAATTCTTTATCGTCTAATATAAAAGCTGCAAACTTTCTAAAGTCTTTTATATCTAATTCATCTTTATCTTTAGTTTTAATATCTTTATCTCCATGTAATGCTGTTCTTATTCCTTTTAATAAATCAAATCCTTGTCCTTTATTTTTATTTAAATCTATTCTTAATAAGTTTTCAGGACTAGATTGAGTTATATCAAAATAACTGCTATTAACAACACCAGGCATTGCTGATAAATCTATTTCATACAATCCTTTAAAATAAGACATATCTGCTCTTAATGCTTCGTTCCCTAATATACTTTTTTTAATACGCCCGTCATGGTCATATAAATTATTAGCTAAATATTCTCTAGCATAACTATCTGCTTTATCGAATATCTTTTTCTTAATAGCTGTTTTTTGAGATTTATTAGCTGCTTTAAAAGCACTTGATTCTTCAACTAAACCTATAAGTTTTTTGTAATAATAACTACTTTGATTAACGACATCCATGTATACAGAGAAATTATCTATAGTAGATTGATAATAATCATATTTACCTCCATAAGTAAGTATGTTTATTATTCCTTCTTTCATTTGTTGTGCTTGCTCTAAAGTAATAGCCATATTACCTTTAGATACATTATTAGCCATAGCCATTACTTCTTCTAATTCTCTAGCTTTTAAAGGTTTACCTAATACTTCTTCAGATAAATCTTGTATTTTTAAAGCTTGTCTCATTTTATTATAACCATTGCCTCTATTAAAAGCTCCGTCTGCTCTAGATGTTCTAACCTTTTGATTTTGAAAGTTTATAGCATCTACAACCATTTCTGTATCAGTTCTTTTATAATTTTTAGATACATCTTTTGTTACAACTTTTCCTTTTATGATATCAAATTCTCTTATATCGAAATCATCTCTATTTAGAATTTTATATTCACCGTTATCTAATATTTCTGCTGATATATTAAAATAATTAGCTAAACCTGCGTGCATTTCTGTTTCACTATTAAATAACAATACTTGTGATAATGAACCTACTCTTGAATTAGCATCATTTGCCGTGTAAGCTCTATCTAAAGTAACGGCATACATTTTACTTGTAGCATTTTGAGGATATGCTTTATTTATTAGTTTAACATATTCATCACTATTAGCGTCTACTTGTTTAATAGAACTAATAGTATAAAATGAATTTTCATTGAAACCTGCACCAACATTAAACGTCTTACTTTCAGCCACATTGTTTCTTATCATAAAATTATCAGCAGTGAAAACTTCATTAGTATTTTTATCTATAGCAAAGTTTAACAGACCTTTACCTTGGAAATTACCTGTACTAAACTTTTTAGCTTTTAATAAATGTTTATTAGGTATTAATTCTATACCTTCATTTTCTCCTACTACTCTACTGCTCATCTTAGATTGCATATAATCTATTAAATTAGAATATCCTGTTTTTCTTTTTAAAACTTCACTATCACCTGTTATAAATGAACCTAATGCAGAAACGTCTGAAGAAGCAACGTGTGCTGGTAAATCTAACTTATTAAAAAATATGTTTAATATGTTTTCTTGTTTGTTTAATCCTCCACCTTTTATCTCTGATATAAGGTCTCCATATAATTCTTTAGAGCCAAATGCTTCTTGGAAATTTTGTAATAAACCTAAGAAGTCAAAATGGTTATTCATATCTGGAGCAAAAGAGAATCCGTTCTTAAATTGTCCTTCAAACATTTCGCCAAGTTGAGGATACATTTGCAAATATTTATTAGCTGTACTATTAATAACTGGCATATCGAATATAGAACCATTTTGGTCTATGAACATACCTAATCCATTTTTAACAGTATTTTGAGATACAGACATTGCATTCATAAAATTATACACATCTATAGGAACTCCATTAATCATTGTTTCATTTGATTTAATAGCTGTATTTATTAATCTTTGAGCTCCTTTTGTTATTCTTTCTAAATCTGTCATATCTCCTTCACTAGTATCTATGAAACTACCTACTTTAAATGACCCATCTGTATTCTTGACTATTTTAGTTCTATTATCTCCATATAAACTAAATCTTGATGCAGTTACTCTTAGCTCTTCATTATCAGCAATGTTTCTATTTTCTATTGCATCTTTTATTCTTTTGATTATTGGCAAATCTTCTGCTTTAGTTATTAATTTACCAGAACTATCATACTCTCTAAGACCTAAAACAACATCCATTCTTTTTAATCCTGTAGCTTCTCCAGTACCATTTATTTGATGCATAGAAAATTCAGTAATACCCATAGGTCTCCATATTCCATTAGTATCTAATCCACCTATTGTTTCCGTATCATAAACAAAGAAAGCTCCGTTTTCTTTTGCATTTTTGATTTGTTGAATTTTATTAAGTTTAGCTGTTAAACCAGCTAAATTTTCATTGGCACTACCTCTTTGATTTAATTTGATGGGATTATTATTTAAATCATATTCAATAGTTTTAAGCATTCTACCTTCAGAAGATTCATACTTTCCTGATACTATATTGAAGAAATTATTATCATATAATTGTTGAACAATAGGAGTAATTGTTTTTTCATAATTATAAGATTTAGTTACTTCATTTTTCTTTAAATGTGTTTTACCTGATATAGTCATAATATCTGAATTAATTACAATTTCATCAGCAGGATGTAAATATTCAAATACATTTTTTATACTTTCTTTAGTCATTGCTAAACCTTGAGAATAATCTGTAACTGATTTTTTCTTTTCTTTAGCATTTCTATTTAAATCAAAATAAGTTTTATATTTATTTATGCGTTTATTATTTCTAGCCATCTTTTCATCCTTTCTATACGTTATTATAATATTATTATATTATTACAAAAAAGGACCGCCTATATAGACGGTCTAAAAAGAAGTATTATTTTGATTCTTCTTTAATTTCATTAGTCTTAAGAACTAATTTTAATTCAAATATTTGATTCTTAAGTTCTATGTTTTCCTCTGTTAGAATAGAAATCTTATTTTCAAGTCTTTCTGTTTCAGCAGTATGCTGTGCTTTTAACTCTTTCATTTCTATCATAAGTTGCTTATTCATTTCTGTAAGCATACTCATTTTTGAAGTATATATAACCCCAAATAAAGATATTATTGCCACAACGATAGTAGCATCAAGAGTAAGTGCTTGCGTCATTGTAATCATCCCCTTATATTTTAGAATAATAGCGAAGTTAAAGATTGTATGCCCGAATTCACCGCATAACTTCCTATTTTGCTTACGTCATTAGCTGTCTGTTTTATGTCGGCTGCAATCCATAATCCTGGAGCAGATGTTGGTTCTACTGATATATTTTGTACTGACATTCCTAAGCCAGATAGTGCTCCTGTCATATTAGATATATAACTTATTGCACCTTGTCCTTTGTCGAAGTTTTCTATACCAGAAGCCATATGGTACTCCATCTTTGACTTTTCGGATTCATAATATCCGAAATCTGATAACAACATACCTTCATTCTGAATGGTTTTCATTTTAACGTGTTTTAAATTAACGTTAGGTTTCCATCCTCTCCACGCCATACCTGGCATAGCATGATTCTTGAAAAACTTAAGATTACTATCTAGTTTATCTGGCTTTTCTCCCCATGCAACTTGTAATGGTTTTCTAAGATATTCAGGAAGTTGTTTTAGTATCTTTTTACGTTCCTTTGCTGAGCTTTCATTCATAAAAGCCATATAATGGTCTCTATATTGTACAGGAACAGATGCTAATATTTCATCGGGTGTAGCACTTTCGGATAATCCATAGATAGTAGATTCCATAGCTTTACGATAAGATACAGCTGCCTTTGTATACTTACCACCACGGAAAGCAGTTTGTTGGTTTTGTAGAGCCTCTATTTTATTATTAATCTCGTTCATTTTTTGCTCGTATTTATAACCACCTGCTGTATGTTTATTACTCAACTTTTCCGCTTTTCTTGTAAGCTTTGCTATTTTCTCTTTATTTTTATCTATTTTTCTAAATATCCTATCTAAATTTATATTTCCTTCAAACAAGAAAGCTCTAGTAGCTGCTTGCTCATATAGTCCTTTATACTTAATGTATTCAAGTCTATCAAAGTACTCATCTAATTCCCATTTCTTTTTTGTTTCTTCAGGAATCCATTTAAACCTAAACATATCTTTAGAGAAATTAGGATTTTTAATAGCTGATATAGCTAAACCTATACCTGCACCTATTAAGGCTCCTTTTCCACTTCCCCAATTATCAAATACGTCTTCTACCTTTAAATATCTAGCTATACTTTCTCCAGCTACTGCAAATGAAGCTGCTGCTTTAAATGGATTTTCAGCATTAGCTAATCCCCATCCTACAGTTCCTACTACAGAACCTATAGCGGCACCTCTTTCTACATTAAGCATATTGCTTCCTCCACCAATAGCTTTTAAACTAAGCTGAGCACCAAATTCAATACCCATACCTAATAAAGCTGTTGGATTAAGACCAGCCATTAATGCTCCTGCTCCATATCTCATAACAGGACTTAAATTATCTACATGCTTAAGACCAAAGTATAAAGCAGATGAACCTACTGCTGCTAAATGTCTACCGAAACTTTGACCAAATGTTTGATTTAAAGCTGGATTAACAAAACCTTTTATAGGATTATCCCAAGTAGCAAATGATGTCCCATAAACATGCTCATTTACAAATGACTCTCTTGCAGTTTCTATTTTCATATACTTGTTATGCAAGAATGGTATATTAGTATGTCCTATAAGTTCTTGTGCTGCACCTAATGTTTGTTGCATTGCAGAAGAGTTAGCTAAATATCCTATAGCTGTTCTATCTGTTTTATCTCTTTCTGCCATACCAGAAGATATAAGCTCTTTATTGATATTAGTACCAAATCCGCCTTCTTTCTTATAAATTACAGCATTTGTTACAATACCGTCTTCTAGTCTTTTAATAGCATCTGCTGATGTACGATAATGTATCTTTTGTCCAGTTTGTAAGAACATAGATAAATCTGCTTCTTCATTAAGAGTTATACCTCCTAATCTTAATTGTTCTCCAGAAACAAGTGTTACTATGTTTCCATCAAAGCTTTTAACAACACCATGTTTTTGAACTGTATTGTTATTGAAATATCTATAATCATAAAACTCATGTTTACCTGACATCTTAGTAGCACGCTCTTCTACTTCATCCATTTGTTTTATTAAGTTAGAATCAGTTACTGTATTTCTAGCAATATTTCTCCATAACTTATATTCTTCAGAAGTAGGAGCTATATCTCCTAATATCTTCATTCTATCAAATGCACCATATTCACCAAATTGGTCTGGATGTAAATCATGTATAGATTCATACCCTTTACCTGGCATCCTCATTTCCCCTTTAGGTAATGAAGCATATGCATCTTCAGTTAAAAATCTTTCAGGTAACCATTCAGGCATAGAGTTTCTTAATGGGTTATAATTAATTCTAGATTTATCTTCCGATGCAAAGAAACGTCTAGCGATTTCCATGAATCCTCCACCTACGCCTCCGACTTGTGCATCCCAGAAGTGTCTAGAGAATGAAGTCATTTGACCTGCATTTTCATATCTAAAGCTATAAGATGTTTCACCAAAAGCAAAATCATTTAAGAATCCATATATACCACTAAGTTGTCCCATAGAATATGTAGCATCTTTTATATAGTCATTAATTAAACTCTTGTCTATCATACCTGGATTACTAATAGAAGCATAATATTCGCTATTAAATTGATTACGTTTATTAACCAAGTTAGTATATACATATGTACCTTGAGTTCTATCTGGCATAGTTCCCATTGTATATGCTGGATTAGTTTCTTGATATCCTCCAAATCTAGCGGCTAATTTTTTAATGTTGTTATTAATAGCACTTACTATTCCATTAACAGCTTGATTAGCATCATATGATACTGAAGCTATTTCTTGTATTAACTCACCATTTGGGTCTAATGTAGGTAAATCTATTTGACCTTGTACTTGTCCTGTAGCTACAATACCAGCATTATTAAGTTTACTTATTCCATCCATAAATCCTATACCAGGAGCCATTACTTGACCATTATTAAATTGGATATTCATATAACCATCGCCTGTATTAGCATATGGAGTATAAGTAGCTGTTCTTATATCTGTTCCTCTAAGGATAAGCATATCATCATTTTTATTAGCTCTACCTTTAATACGTTCATTTATTCCTTGTACTACTGTTCTAATATCTCTACCGTCTTTACCTAATCTTTTTTTAATTTCAGGTAACATTCTAACAGGCTTTATCATTTCTCCTATTGTAGGATTTAATACTGCTCCCCATGGAGTTCCTTCACTAAATAGTTTACCTGTTAAAGGATACGGTCTTTCATCCATATTCTTTTTCTCTAACCAATAAGGGTCCATTAAAGCTCTTATAGGAGAAAGTGGATGTCTAAGAGACGGTAACCAAGAATGTTTAAATTTCTCTTCAGCTGAACCATATATACCAATTTCTTTCCAGTTACTGTGAGCTCTCTTTAAATAGTTAGGTTGATAATACTGAATAGCAGAACCTCTAAATTCTGAAGTAGAACCAAATCCCCAGAAACGTCCTCCTCTTACTGCACTATAACCATTTTCATACCAATCGGCTCTTTCTTCAGCAGTTTGAAAATCAGTAGAACCTGTCCAGTATTCTCCCCATACTGATGACTCTTTAAGCCAATCAATAGCTTGTCCTGCACCAGTAGCATAAGCTAATCTTCTAGTAGCCATATCTATATTTGCTATAGAATTAGCCATAGCTCCAGTCATAGAAATACCAGTAATGTTCTCAGATTCATAATCTAAATAATCATATAACGCAAATGCTCCTGCTACAGGAAGCACTCTCTTCATCATTATATTCTTAATTAAATCTTGTGTAGAGCCTGTACTATCACTAGAAAATCCTAAACCTACTGCATCAATACCCCACATAAGTCTTGCATTCATAAATTGAGGTATTTGAGTTAAAGTAGTATAGTTTTTCATATCATGTCTACCAGCAGTTAATTCTTTACCTAACTGTTTAATAGATTCATTGATACCTTCTAAGCTATTAAAGTTAAAATCTTTAATTACACTATTTTTCATGAATGTATAATTGTTATATTCATTGAAATATATTTCGTTAATGTTACCTATTATTTCAGAATCATACACTGAATGTCTTGATGCTAAATCATCTAACATAGATGTATATCTGAATTTAAAATGGTCATTAGTCTTCATAAGAGAATCAAAATAAGTTAAAGAGCCATTAGGTCCTATCATCTTATCTAGATTTAATGCATCATCTGTATCATTAGCTAACTTAGTTATAGACTGTAATAATCCCCAATCAGTAACATATGATAAATTCTTTTTCTCAATTCCATCTAAATTACTGTTTTGAAGTATCTGTTCTATTTTAGTCATACCTTTTTTAGTAGGCATATAAGAATCATAAATACCTTGACTATACTCACTAGCTTCTCTTAACATAACTTCTTTAACAGCTTCTCTTCTAAGAACATCTTCTACATCTAATACATTTGTATATTCTAAATTCTTACCTAAGAATGTTTGAGTTCTAGTTTGAGATATATTTTGCATATTAGAAATATGGTCCGCATTTACATATCCTCTATTAACTATATTCTCTAAGTCTTTATTAAAGAATTTAGTAACTTGACCTTCATGGTCTATACTTAATGATTCTATTAATTCAGAAGTGTTAAGATACTCTTTATTATTTAATAGATTTAATATCTTTAAAGAGCCTTCGTCTGTGATATGTCCAGACTCTATTAAGTTTGATATAGTTTGATTATTAATTTGTTTAGATGCTGTTAAGTCATTAAGCATTGCTGATATTTCTTTTTGGTCTTCTAATATTTTAGAAACAACTGCTGCTTTTGCTTCTAATTCATCTCCACCATTTTTGATTAAATATTCAGCTGTTAAGACATCTATCTTCTTTGACATAGATGCATCGCTAGTATACAATCTTTTATTGCTTTTTAAAATATTCTTTTTCCAGTCATCATTATTTTTTCTATTTAACCAAGCCTTTAATCTTGTTTCATATGTAGGCTGACCATCTTGCATTATATCTAATGCTTCTGCAATAAAACTTGTATCTCTTTCTAATGGATTGATATTAGTACCAACCATTTCTTTATTAAGTCTAGCAGATTTACCATGTGAGTTATTTCTTATATGACCTTCTGCTAATACTTCATCATTAAGTTGTAAATTACCATCTGCATCTACAAATAAACTATATAATTTAGCTTGACCTGTATTTGCATTTCCAATAGCAACCTTAGAGTTACGAAGCATTGTACCGTTATTACCCATTTCATAAGCTGCTTCTTTTCCTGTAGACCCTGCTTTAAAAATCTCCATAATAGGAACTTCAGATTGTAGTCTTATATCTACACCAGCAAATAATTTACCAGGTAAAGTAGAAGAAAATTTATCAACTTGCTTCTTAACAGCCATATCAAATTCTACAGTACTGAATAAGTTTCCATCTTTGTCTATCTTTATAGACTTATCAAATAATACATTTCCTAAATCATGTTTATCTTTAAGTCTAGATAGCTCTTCCATTAAATTTATTTCTTCATATCTACTTGTCTTATTAAAGTTATTTTTAATTCTTTTATGTATATCTTGTTTTGCAAATAGATTTTCATCTTTACTATAAGCTTCTAATACTTCATCAAGAGTAGCTGTTCTATAACCTTTAAAAGCCATTTCTGAATCTATATTTAAAACTTTATCTATTTTACCAAAGATACCTTGTCCTCTTTTTTTATTTTCGTTTAAGGTATCCATTAATTTATTGGCTATCTTATCTCTAACTGGTTGTATAGTAGAGGCTCTTGCTACACGTTCTTCTATTTCATTTTTGCTTTTAAATACTAGGTCTAAGAATTCTTGTTTATCATCAGAAAGACCTGCTGCTTTAAATCTTTTATCTAAGAAATCAGAATAAGAGTTTTTACCGTCTTTACCTTTAACGAAATTAGTATTTATATCTTTATATGCAGAACTAGCTAATGTTTTAATATCTTCAAACGATGCTTTATCTTTATATTTTAAAGCAAGCTCTTCTATGAATCTTTGTTGTAAATCTGATTCTAAACCTGACTTAAGTTTATGACCTAAATCGTTATTTATAACTTGTTTAATATTTTTGAGTTGTCCAGCTAAGCTAAGTCTTTTGTTGTCTGTATTAATTCTAAGAGCTTCTTTTTTAGTTCTAAGAGCTAATTCATTTTTAAAAGTCTTATTAGCTTTTAAATGATTATTGTAAATGTTTTTAATATCTTTGGCTTGTAATCTTCTATCTAGACCTTGTCGCTTAGATTTATAACCTCTTAAATCTTTAGATACTTGTTTTGTAGTAGAACCTAAAGCAGGAAGAACTTCAGAAGTTAATTTACGAGTTAATCCTATATTGTTAAAAGCAGCTGCACCCACCCCTACGGCTAATGCAGCTGCTCCAACTTTAGCGACTTTGCCTACGGTAGAAGAGTCATGTTCTTTATCTCTTCTTTTTTTAGACAAATATATTCACCTCTTTATATTATTATCTTCTTGGTCTTAATGGAGTAGGTACAGTAGAAACAGTTTGAGTTTCATATCCAGTAAACATAGCATCTGCTCCCCAATCTATTTGAGGATTAGCTCTTTGGAAATCTAGATATTGTTGATACTCTTCTTTAGTCATTTCTCTATTTCCTACTTTTATTTTTCCATTATTACTATTATTATTTTGAGATTGTTGTGGAGCACTCTTAGTAGTATTATTACTCTCTTCAGGTTCCACACCCATAGCTTGTTTTAAGAAACCTACAACATCTTCATTCATTTCAAGGCTTCTCATATTCTTTAGTTTCCATTCAGCTTTAGAAAACATTCTACAAAACTTAATCATATCCCATGATTCTATTTCATCCATATCGTATGCAGGGAAAGCTTCACTTATTATACAGCTCATTTGAACATCCAATTGTTCTGTCTCTTCTCTACATGCTTCTAATAAATGAACCATATCTTCAGTACTAGATAAGAAAGAGTTAACTAATATTTCTTCATATAGCTTAGAAGGTATACCTGCATCATAATCATCTGCATTGTAACCTTCTGGCCATATTATTGTTTCCTCACATATTAAATCTTCTTTATCTAAATCACTTATATTCTGATTATTAACTATATCTTTATATGCCTTTCTTCCTAAAGGCTTATATATAAATATTTGTCCATCTATTTCAGAAAAGAATATATTGCCGTATTTATCTAAAAAGCTTTTAATCAAATCATCAAAATCTTTAACAGATTGTTTTTGATTCTGAGAACTTATTTTCATCTATTTAACAGCCTTTGTATTTGCTATACCGAAACCTGTTTTAACCATTGTTTCTGTAGCTATAATATCAGATATTCCTGCATAATCTTCTAATAATGAATCTACATTCTCTGGATATAATATAACTTTCTTAGCCATAAAGTCTTGTCTTTCAAAATAATTTATATCTTCATTTTCATCAAACTTTATTGACATAGCTTCTTTATATTCACTTCTTTTTAATTTTCTCCATACTACTTGTACTCCTGCTACAGTAGTTATGAATACATCACCATGTATTTCTTTTAATTTTTCAGCAGCTATTTCTGCTGGAGTTGATTCTATTACTTCTTCAACAACCTCAGTTGTTTTTTCTTCTATTGCTTTTTTCTTAGTAGAAGTAGTCTTTTTAACTGTATCTTTTTTCATATTAAATTCCTCCATTATTTTTTATTTTATGTTTTTATTATATGTTAATAATTTGTACCTGGACGCATACATACTTTCTTATTAAATGGTTCACGCTTGCCATTATGCATAAATGCTCCTGATATAGAACAACTTATTAATTTTTGAGAACCTTTTTTACCAGTTAACTTGTCTTTAACTTTTGCAGTTTTTTGTTCATCCAGTATGTATCCAAAAGTATTATCTTTCTTCTTTACTAAAGTATATGTTTCTGATATATGTAATTCATTATCATGTATAGTTAAATTCACATTATCTTTAACATAAGTATTATTATCATTTAAAAATGCAAAGTCTATATAAATATGAGATTTATTATCTTTATGTAGTGCATTAGTAACATCAACTATTACTCCTAAGAAAGTATTATCTTTTGAACATCTATTTCTTAAATCTGCAACTTCTCCAGAAAATCTTTTTTCTACAATCTCCATTCCACCTAAAGTTGTTGGACCAGACGAACCAATATTACTATTATTGCTACCAATGTCGTCGTTGTAACTATTTCTATCAAATTTATAACCTCCATACTTTAGATTTTTTGCTATAAAGCTATATACTTCCATTACTGGTTCACCTGATGTATCTAATATTTGACTGTAACCATTTACCATTACACCTTCTAATATTTGATGTGTATTTTTAAATGATGCTTCATTCTCTACATTAAATCCACCATATCCAACAAGTATATCAAATGCTTTACCAAATAGAGGTGAGTTTTCTAAACTACAAGATTGACCAACTAGTGATGCAGAGTCTTGAGCTTTAGAACCATCTATCTTTTGCAATAACTTTGCAATATAACCTGGTTCCGTAAAATTAATAGCAAAAGTACCTTGTATTATTTTTTGACCTACAAATATTCTAGATGGCCAAAAGCTATTAAATCCATAGAAAGGCATTTTCTTTTCTTCATAAGAAAAATCTAATCTTACTATATCTAATATTCTTTCTCCTCCTATAAACACCTCTGCATCTAAACTAGAGAAATATCTCTTTAACTGACCATTATACATAGTAGTACTTGTTACTAAATCTCTATCAGATGCACTCATATTGACCCCGTAAGTAAAGTACGGTTTCTTTTTCATTATATCTCCTCCAATCTTATTAAATGAGATGTTGCTTTTTCATTAGCTATTAAAACAAAGCCTGATTTGATAACAGGATTATTATCTATTACATAATATAGATTATATAAATAATTATTATCTACTATCATTGAGTCTTCGTCTATAACCTCTATTATATAATCTGAATCTTTCTTAAAGCCTATATGTACTAATTGAGCATTATTAAAATTATCAAATGTAACTTTGACTCCATCGTATGTTACTGTTCTATATTTATCTTGATTTATATACAAATCATTGAACTTTATTTTTAAGATTTCTAATATTGCTAAAGTATTATTTAATTTTAAATCCACTATAGACTGAATCATATCATAATGAATATTTTTTATAGAAGTATCTTTATTTAATACAGAAGAATGTACATCTGCCATAGAATTAGTTTTACCTAAATTAAATTCAACTTTAGATACAATCTTTTGTATTGCATCTTCTAATTGAGATGAATTAAAATCAATTACTTCTTCATTCTTTGATACAAATGCTATTTCTGAAACTATATTAAAGTTTTGGTCTTCTATCCATATAGCATATGTATCTTTATGATTAATAGCTGTTAAATACTTATTAGCAAACACAATTTCATCTTTGTCTGTTATCTTTATTTTTCTAAAAGGCGTCTTATCTAAACTTTGCTCTAGATTAGATATAACTAGATAATATTCATTATCTTTCTTTCCTATTAAATCACTATTATTAACATCTACTGTTATATTTAATTCTTCATCTAAAATAACATTAGGAGCTTGTAGTAATTTAACATCTATATTTTTATTATTCTTTACAGCTAAACATTTTAAAGCTATATTTGAATATTTTTTAGATGGGTCCATATATTCTGTTAAATCTATATTATTAAGAATATTAGCGTCTCCATATAAAGTATCTATTCTAGACTTATCATTATCGCTGAAAGAATAAAATAAATATTTAGGTGATTTAGCAAAGTCATTAGTAATAGCTACGACATTATAACTTCTATTAGACTTTCCTGTATAAGTCATTTCATTTGGATACTGTTCTGAATACTCATAATACTCTTTCTTATTTTTAAGTAAGAATATATTAGCTTTAGTAACACCTGTATCAAATTTAAATGAATTACCATATATATTACTAAGATTCTTTTGTGGCATTGATTCTATCTTATGACTATTAATAGCTGTAGTAAATTCATTTTTATATTTAACAGCCATATACATTAACTCTTTAGCTTTTATATCTTGATTACGTTCTAATGAATATATTAAATCATCTGATTCTTTTATTTCATCAAGTATACTCTCATAAGCATCTAAATCTGTAAACAATAAAGAGTTATTAAATCTTACATAGCTTTTAAAACCAGATACAAAACTTTCTTCTGGTGCCAATGTTTTTGTAACAATAGTTTTAGATGTAGCATTATTGTCTCTAGTATAAACTACGTAACTTGTGTTATTAATCAAGTTTCTAAAAGTGCAATTTCTATTTGTTAGTTCTAATTCTATAGTAGAACCATCTAAAGAGTTTATACAAACACCTATTGTATGTGTAGGATTATTACAAGTTATTTTTATTGTAGAATCAGTTATGTTATCAATATTAGGTGAATCATCATAATTTGAATTATGTTCTCCTAAATTATCTACAGAGAATGTAACAGTATTAGATAAAGTTTGTCCTTTGTCTTCATACCAAGCAGAATATAAACCTGCATCCAAATAAGAAGTGTATAGAGCTTTACCATCTACATGTAATTCTGAGTATATTTTATTTTGAATTTGATGATATATATAAATCACACCAGAAGATTGATTAGGTGATAAAGTAAATTTAACTATACCTTCTTGACCTTCATAAATAGGTTGGTCTATTTCTGCTGTTAATAGCACTCTTTTAAGGTTTTCATTTTCATTAATACATCCTTGTGTCCATATATCTTCTCCAGTATAAGCTACTGGAATATCATCTAAATTAAATACAGAAGCAATTTGAGCCTCATTTTGTCTACTAGATGAAGAACCACCTCCATTGTATTTCTTTAATGGTTCCATAGCAGTAGCTACGAATTGATATGTATTTTCTGTATATAAATCATTAATAGACATTACTTGTCCTTCGTTTATAATTCTTAATCCGTATATAGCCATTCTAGAAGTTCTACCATATTCATTAGCGAATGTAATAGTTATATCCATAGCAGGTAGTTCATCTGGTAAAAAGAATGTTTTACCTGTAGCGGCTTCTAAATCATTAAACATTTCTGTTGCAAAGTGTTTATCAAAAACAGCAAATACTAAAGACCCAGCTATAGTACGTTGCCCCATAGTGTAATCTAAAGCATTCATGCTTCCTATAACTCTTACAGGTTTTTTATCTTGATGAGTAGAAACAGATAAAGTTTGTAAAGAGCCAAGTGTATATATCTTTTCTTCTAATTTTTTAGTTGAGTTATTAAGTGTAGATAATCTAGCAGTAACTACGATATCGCAACCTGAATAACTATCATAACCTTTAATTTCAAAATTAGCCATATTATCCTCCTTTGTATAAGTTAATAGTTATAATATATGAGCAATAAAAAAGAGAGAGATTGCTCTCCCTCTATTATTACTACCAAGTAGTACTTATAAATCCTCTATTTGTTTCGTCTATTGGTTTCATTGTTTCAACTGAACGACATACGAATGTATAAGCTCTTTCTGAAGTTGGAGCATCTATAGAGTATCCAGTACCTTCATTTAATAGCTCAACTCCGTATAAAACAGTAGAAGCCATGTTACCATATTCATTAGCGAAAGTTATTGTTATATCGAATGGTAATATTTCATCAGCATATCTTGGCTTATACTTATTAACTAAATCAGATGGAGTTTTACCAGTAGTTCCGTTAGAAGAAGAACTTCCTGAAGCTAAAGAACTCATATGAGCATCCCATTCTTCTATAGAAGTAAATTGCATAGCTCCTGAATCACCATTTGTTCTGCTGTATTCATTTGCTTGATATTTTTGTATTTGTGGTCCATCAGATAATTCTTCTAATAAAGCATCTCTGTTGAAAGTAACGAATACTAAGTTACCAGCTATACCTCTTTTACCTCTTGAGAATGAACGAGGCTCAGCAGACCCCATTGTATAAACAGGTACTTTTTCTCTTGTTATAGAATAAGTTATAGCTTGTAATTCTCCTATAACTTTACCATTGAAAGTTGCAACGATATCACTACCACCAAAAGTAGTATACGTTTTAGTATATTGTTCACTTGACATATTGTTAGCCATAAGAACATTCCTCCTTTAATTTATTAGGTTAATATAGGGAGAGGTGTTAAACCTCTCACACTATTACTTAGATTCTTGAACAGAAACTGTATTTCTAACTTCTCTGATTTCGTTAGTTGGTACTATAACGTATTGTATCTTAACGATACCTAATCTAGAAGAAGCTTGGTCAGTTACTATTTTAAATTCATAGTAGCTTATTAAGTTTTCTTTTAATTTATTTAATACTGAAGTTATAGCAGTATTTAAAGAGTTTATTGTAGCTAAGTTATCTTGTAAACCTATGAATGGTTCTATAACTTTTCTTAACTCTCTATCAACAACATTTATAACTTTAGTAGTTGAAAGTCTTCTATAAGCAGAATCAACTGGAGCCATTGTTATACCATCTGTTATAACTAATCCTTGAGTAGTTCTCTTACAAGTTACAACACCTTTACCAGTTAATTTAGATAATTGGTAGTTAGATAACTCGAAAGCTAAGTTTGGTATATTTATTGGTTGGTTAGTTGAACTTCTATCAGCTGCTAATGTAGAAACCATACCAGCGTATCCAGCAGCACCATTTGATACATAGTTGTATCCATTACCTGTTGTTACTGTATATTGCATGAATGGTACAGATATACATCTTCCTATTGGATGTGGCACGTTATTATTATTTAACATGTTATTTCCGTTAGGTCTCTTAGCATATAAGTCTAAGTCTAAAGCTAATATTTCATTAACTCTATCTGCAACTGTTGCTAAGTTTACACCGTTTAACTTAGAGCATCCTATTATACCGTGAGTTGGGTAAGTCTTTAAAGATGTATAAGTACAGTGTTGAGCTAAGTGTCTAGCAAAGTTATCAGAAGTAGTATAAGGTATATACATTGTAGTATCGTAGAATGTATCTCCTTTATCTACACCTTCTCCAGTTAATTTAGCAGCAACTTCTACGTCTGGAGTGAAAGCAACAGCAGTGAATAATTCACTAAATACTGAATCTTCATTTAACTTTTCTACTAACTCATCATAGTTCATCCATTGAGCTTCTGTAGAGAATATTTTTATAGTAGCTTTATTAGCTAATATTTCAACGAAGCATATTGTATAATCTTCTTCTAATTCTCTGTTAGCTATTTGTCCAAGAACTGCAACTGGTTCTAACTCATTGTCAGCTAAAACTTTATATACGTTAGCAACTTCTCCACAAGTACCTATTACATAAGAATCTTCTTGTACAGATTTGATTTTGAACTTAGCTGACTCTTTTTCGTATTCAACAGCGTATAATTTATCTTCAACTTCTACTATGAAGTTTCCTGATTGAGGAGCTTCTACTAGTACACCATTTTGCATAGTCTTTAAGTTAAAAGTAACATCAGCCATAGCTCTATCTACTAATAATACGTCAACTAAAGTTTCTTCTATTACCATAACCATAGTACCTTCAGCGAATTTAACATTGTTAGCTTCATCTTTAGTTACTGTAGTTATTCTTTCATACTTAACATCTGTAGCTAATTTAGATAATACTTCTGCTTGGTCTAAACCTTCTTCAACAGATATAACTTCTACATTATATTTAATAGCATCAGAGAAATCTCTTTCATCTATTTTAGCTGTTAACTCTATAACGTTAGTTCCGTTATCTTTTAAGTTTATAACTCCTGCTTTTCTCTTTTTGAAAGCATCTTTTCTAGGAAGCTTACCAGAAACTTTTGTCTCAGCATTAGCATTAGACATTACTGTGTAGTTTGTAGAGTGGTTTTCTAACATAGAGTATATTCCATCTGGTATAGATATAACTCTGTTTTCATCATTAGAATCTGGTACAGTAACTTTGTATCCTTTATTATGTCCATCATTGTTTTTAACTTCTATTATTTTAGCAGTTTGAGCGAAACCTGAACCTAGTCTTTGATATAAATCAAATTCATCTAATTCAGCTTCTTCGTAATCTACTTTGTCTTTTTCAGCTATTTTATCTATAACTCCAACAGCTTTTAACCACTCACCAGCAGCATCTGTAGTAACAGCTCCTAATAAAGTATTTAAATCTCCGTTAGACTTAGCATATATAGGATAAGAAGCAGATACATCAGTATTTATTACAAGCTCTTTCCATATAGCTTCTTGATAGTTACCATGAGGTTTAGCTACACTTGATAAAATATATCCTACTTCAGTTTTAACAGTAACTTCAGCAGCAGCTTTATCTCTACCTATAGTGTATAAACCTGGGAACATAACTCCAACAGATAATGATTGAGCTTCTTTAGAAGAAGTAGTAACATCAGCACCATCTTCATTAACTATAGCTAATCTTAATACATTGTTGTTTTCAGCTCCATTAACTATGTTTATAACATCTACTAATCTTGAATCTTTAGTTATTCCATAACCAGATAATTTAACTTCAGTAACTAACATTTGATTTTGGTTTAATACTAAACCTTGCATCTTTTCTTTCATGTTACTTCTATCAGCTGGTTTATATATTTTTATACTACCAACTTCTCCATTTTCAGCTTGAGTAGTAGCGAAGTTCATATAAACTTCTTTATTGTCGTTAGATGGGAATATACCACTAACTCTTAATTTTAATTTTGTTTCTGTAGCAAAAGAGTAATCTTTATATATTTCTTTACCTGAAACTCTTATACCGTATATAGTTCTACATCCTCTTTCCCAAGCATCGTAAACTTCTGCAACTAGAGAAGCTTCTCTTCTTGTAGTAGGGTCAAATGAATCACCGAATATGTATTTTGCATGTTCAGGAGAGAATATAGGTGTTACTCTTCCCACTGGTCCATTAAATGCAGTACCTATTATTGTAACTGATTCTGTAGTTCCAAATGAACTAGTATCATAATCTTGTGCGTAATCTGGTATTATTTCAGTTATAACACCAGGAAGGATTAAATCATTATCGAATATTCCTGTGCTTGCCATTATAGCATTCCTCCTCAATTGGGTTATTTTTTAGTTGTTTTATCTTCAATTATGTCTCCGTATAACAATGAATCGGAGATTCTTCTATTGAATATTACCATTAATTTCTCTATCTCTACATAATAACGTAGATTTCTTATAGATAGAACATCACGGAAGTTATTATAATCAGTATCTGTTATTTGTTCTTTAAAGTAAACTTGTCTAACTCCTTGTTCCATAAAGTAACCAGCATAAGATAGCATTAGCTCTTCAAATGTTTCCATTACTTTATTTGCGACCTTATTTTCACTTGCAAAGACATTAAATTGTACAATACAATCAAAACCGATACCTCTAATAGTACCAAATCTTTGTTCATTATGTTCATCATGTTCTATAATTTCTTCCCTAACTATTGGCTTATATTCATTATTTGGTTTTCTAGAAATGACTCTATAAGATATATAAGGATGGTTAAATGAAATTTCAGGGTCTATTAATTTAATTTCTTCTTCATCTGTTATAAATTTTACATTCATATCAGACATAGCATAGTCAACTATTATTGCTAACATATCTAAGAAATCATATAAACTAGCACCCTTTTTTGCTCTTTGCATATTTACTGCTGTTCCACCACATGATTCTTCGCAGTTATCTTTTTTATTGCTTTTCTTAGCTATTAAATTCTCAGCAAACTTTTCACTTTCATTTAATAGCAATTCTAAATTATTCATATTACACCCCCATTATTACACTAATAGATTCTAATGTTCCATATGGTACAAAACTATAATCTATTATTATATATCCAGATGTAGCGTCTGTCTTTTTAAAACCAACTCTATTTATAGTATATTCCTTAAAGAGCTTCCCTTTCATAGAATTTAAAGCTTTTACTACTTCTGATTCTATTTGTATAGCTATATATTGATTATATAGTCTACCTTTATACTTTTCTAAATCTATTGATTTAATAGCTCTTTTAATGACATCGTCTATTAATGCGTTAGCATATATATCATTACTTGTTCTAAAATTCATAGGATTCTCTAATGTTGTATTACCTGCATAATAATTAGTTTTAAAATACATAGCTCTTAAACCTTGTATGTCATTATAATCTAAATCAAATACAACTGATACTCCTGATAATGGAGACAAGTATTTAGCATAATCTCTTATTACATATAAAGCTCCTAATACTACATTAGAATAAGGAATATTATTTAAGTTATTATAAACAAAGTTTAAATTATTCCCATTCTGTTCTAAGAAAACAGATTTTTCATGTTCAAATTCTTCTTTGAATTCTGTTTCTATTTTAGTCATAGTACTTATGTATTGGTCAAAATCTTTATATAGACTAGCATGTCTTTCTGTCATTATAGTTGTAGTTAAGCTATTAACCAATGCAAATTGCTCTAAAAAGTATTCAGCATAATATTGTTCTTTATTTGTTATAGGGTTATAAAACTTATCACTAAGATAAATATCTATAGGTATAAAGTAATCAAAGTCATAATGTATTATCTTATCAGATAATCTTATATAATCAGAACGACTATAGCAGTTACTAAGATATACATTATCAACGCCAAGGTCTATTAATAATTCATATGCTTTATATAATTCACTTTGTCCAAAAGTATTTAATGCTTCTTCCTTATTAGCAGGAAGTATTATCTCTCTAGCTTTATAGTTAGATAATGCTGGCCCTGCTATAAGAATTTTTTTGCTTGAATTTATATTAGTTATTTCACTAGATATATAACTACTGTTTACGCTTATGTTCATTTAATAGCCTTTTGAAATTCTTCATAATTTCGTATTTATTAAACTTAACTGTTGGACATACACATCTTGTGAATTTAAATTCTCCATTTAAACCTCTATGGAATTGAGTAGCATATACTGAATACATTGTTTCATTGTCTATAATTAAGTCTTGCTTATCTATAAACAACTTAGTCTTGATGTAAAATATCTTAGGAGTAACTGTAGGGAATTCTGCTCTTAATGCTTCGAATTCTTTAGACTCTCTTGATGCACCTTTTACTTTATATATTTTAATTTTATTTCCTAATCCCAAACATAAAGGACAACTTTGTTGAGCTTGTTTAGAAGTTTTATCTACACATTTACATTGCATATTAGGTACTTGCTTAATGACATAGAAACTATAGTCCCAGTTATCTATGACTTCTTGAGCGAAGCTTTCATTAAATGCCATTACCATCTACCTCCTCTACCTATATATTGAGGATGACCTGCGGCAAATCCACTAGCATAACTTCTATTATATCCTTGCATACCATTAAGTCCATGATAAGGAGCAGCAACATTAGGATTAATAGGCATAGCATATTTACCTCTAAGTCCCCAAACAGGGTCTGTAATTGTATATATCTGTTCTATTATATCTTCGTATGCTCTTTTAAGTCTATCTAATAAGTCTTTAATAGCTGATAAATTATAACTAAATTCTTTAGCTAAATCAGATAGAACTTCTTTAACTTTATCTGGTCTAGTAGCCATAGTTATATATAAACTACTTAAACATTCATAAGCAGCTTTTAATACAACAAACTCCCATATTACCCAGTGTTCATTTCTCATACTTTCTACAGAACCTCTTAGTTCCATTAAATCTTCTTTACTGAAAGTTATATTTTGTTTACTATAAGCTTTAGCTACAATAACTTCAGCTAGTCTAGAAGCCTCTCTTATATGATATAAAATAATTTCATCTGTTATATCTATATCACCAAGTTTAGCTCTTATATCTTTTATGTCTGCATAAGCAAGACTAGGAGCAGATATATATTTAATCTTTTGAGCTTCTATACAATCTCCATCTACAGAATAGATTTTAGGAAGCTTAAATTCATATATACTATCTGATTGAAAGTCTTGTAAATAGAAAGGCTTAATTATTAAAACATTAGGCTCTATTTCATCTATAGTAAGACTACAACTAATACGCTCATGTCTCATTACAAATCCCTCCTATAAGCTATTATATTCTCAGGTAGTTTTTCTGGGTCTATATCTTTATTGAATTCAATAAAGAATTCAGGATAAGTAACTCCATTATTAGAACGAGAAACCATTTCTAACATTTCATCTGGTTCTAAAAAGAACTCAACAGGAGCCATTATATCATCTAAGTATTCTCTTTTAGCTTCACTTAGAATATCATCACATTCGCTAACATCTGGTACAACTGTAAAAGTAATTATATCAGACCAATCACCATTCATCCCATTTTGTATAACTCTAGCTCTTAAATAATACTGACCATTATCTAATAATATATAGCCATTAGTATATTTAGATTTATAATCTTTTACTATATCAAAAAAAGCTATATCAGAAGCGAATTCGAAATGATACGTAACATCCGATTCATCTTCCAATACAGCTTCTTTAGATAATCCTGTTTCCTCTTCACTCTCTGGCAGCTCTGGAGTTGAAGGATTTGGTTCTGGCATTGGGTGAATTGATGTAGAACCATCAGGATTAACTTGTTTTATTGAAAAGTAAACTAAATTATGTTGTTGTTTAACAGCTTCGTTATTGTTTGGGCTTTCGATTGTAACTTTCAGCTTAGTATCAGCTGAGAAAACTATATCTTTACTTATAGGGTGAATTAAGTCTCGATTTAATTTATCTTTTATCTTATCAATTTTAACTACATAATAGCTATCTAATTCTGGCCAGTCTTTTAGATTGACTATTATTTTGTCATCATCAACAGATAATTTATATAATACAGTAGTGCCAGATGATGCAGATATAACTTGAACATTTTTTCTATTAACAGTATCAGGGTCTACTTTAAAAGTTGTTTTAATAGTTATCAACTTATTAGTATAGTCTGGTGTTATAGATGTAATGTTGAAGATACTTTGCATTATCTATCACCTCTTTTAATTATTCAGCATCTTTTTCTTTTTTAGTAGCTTTCTTTTTAGTAGTCTTTTTAGCTTTTGGCTTTTCTTCAACTACTTCTTCTTTAGCTACTTCTTCTGTTACCTCTGTAACTTCTTGAGTTTCTTCAGGGATAACATCATTAGTAACTACTTCCTCAGTTTTTACTTCAACTTGAGGAGCGACCTCTCTTACTTCTTTAACAGCTTGTGCTTCTCTAGTAGCTTTTTCATCTTCTAAAGAACCTTCTATTATATGTACAAGACCATGGCTTATACTTCTTTTTATGTTAGTTGTATTAGAACCTTCATAAACAAAGGCCTCTGGTCTAGTTATTGTTAAATGTATATTAGTAAGAGGGTCATACCAACCTGGATTTCCAGCATTGATTCTTATCTTTGCTATTGGTGCTCTCATTTGGTACAACCTCCTTTAGTTTTTATTATTGCATTACAGGGTTTATATTTATAACTGGAGCAGCTGGATAAGATGTAGCAACAGCTATGTTCTTAGCAACTGTTATACCTCTACCGTTATTTAATATACCTATTCCGTATCTTTCCTTAGCTTTTAAGTTTCTGATATCTTTTTCTGGGTCTGTCCAGTTTTCTGTAGATAATCCTTCTCTTTGAGCTACTATACCAACTTCTGATTTATCAACTACATACATATCGAATTTCTTAGTTAACTTATCAAACTTAACCCATGGAGAGAAGTTTATAGCCATTGGTACTGGTAATCTGTTTTGTACTTGGTCTGGAGTCATTATTAACTTTTGTCCATTACCGTTGTTAGCCATACCAAATGCAGCTGGAGTACCTTGTATTCCACCATTTGGATGTACATTGTTCCCACCTAAAGCACCGAATGTTAATCCGTTACCTATCATTGAGTTTCTAGCAAATACTACCCAAGTTAATGGATGCATTATTACGTCTGTTGGGTTATATCCGTTACCCATTAAAGCTAATGTTAAATCTAAGAAATCTTCTACTGATAATGTATCATTGTAGTTACCGTCTTTTCCTAAACCTGTAGTTCCAGCAGCTTCTTGATATTGTCTCTTAGCGTTATCGAATACTACGTGTCCATGATTAGAGAATGCATTGAATATCATTTCTTCTTTGTATCTAGCCATTGCTCTACCCATTTTTCTTACGTTTATTCCTAATATGTCCCAAGATGAGTCTGCTATAGCTTCTTCTGTTATAGATACTTTAACACCTATCTTCTTAACTCTTATTTCTAGAGTTGCGTTTTCTAGTGTGTTGTAATCTAATGCAGTCTCTTTGTATCTTGTTCCTTCTCCAACTTCGTAAGCAGTTACTTCACCAACAACTGGTATAACGTATACCGCAGAGTTTCCTCCTTCTACTCTTACTGTATTGAAGAATCTTGTTCCTAAATATTCTGGCTCAGCTGCTTCTCTTAATTTACCTTCTATTACTTTAGGTATTAACTTAACAGCATCTGTTGTAGTTATAGCTTCTTGTATTGTAGCTTTACCTTGAGAATAATCTCCGTGTATATTTCTAGCCATTTTTTCAACCATTTCTAATGATTCCATTGTTATCGGTGTAGACTTTCCAGCTTGAGTTGCTTTTTCAACTTGAGCTTTAAGTCTGTCTATATTACTTAAAGTTTCTTGTAAACCGTACATTTTGTATATTTCCTCCTCGAAAAATAATTTAGTTTTAATTATTCTGTTTTTATTTTTTAATTTTCGTATTTACATTTTTTATGTAGAGGGGAGACTTGCTCCCCTTAATAGTTCTATTATATTAATCAATCAATACTGATTTCTAATTTTTAATTATTTTTGTAATAATACTGAAACTACTCCTTGACATCCATCCCAGTCTAAGTAAGTTGGAACCCCAGCCATACCTCTCTTAACGTAAGATACGTTAACTGGCTTCTTACTTCCATCACCTTCAGTTTTTTGAACTAAAGATATTAAACCTTTGTGTAAGTCAACATATTGTATAGTGAATTCACCAACTTCAGCGTTAGCTGCTATAGAAACTGCATTTGAATCTCCTATTTTTATCTTAGCTGATTCTATATCAGTTTCAGGTAATCTTATCATCATTTCTTGAGCTCCTGCTAATTCTTTAGCAACTGTTAAATGAGTTATAGTTAATGTTTCACCAGCACCATATTCTTTAGATACAGCGTTTTGTCCATCTGTTAAACCTGGTATACCTCTATCTAATCTATGTGCTTCGTCTAATCTTGGGTCAAATGCACCTTCTCTTGATGAAGCTAACATATGTAAGTCATTAGATATGTAGTTCTTTTCATATGGGTATCCTGGGTAAGTGAAATCTGATTGTAACATTGTTGGAGGATTAGTTACGAAATCTTCTCCAGCTCTGTTAGAGTTTGGCCATATATATGGGTTAAAGTCATTAAAGTTCTTTCTGTCTGATAATGCCCATTGAGCAAATCTAGCAGCACCTTCTGGTAATAAAGACTTATCAGTTGAGTAAACTTGTCCTACAACTTGTTGTCTTTCTTTTTCGTATTCAGCTACTGACATATCTGAACATCCACCTTCAGCTTTAGTCTTATTTGTATAAGATAATGGAGATATTGTCATTCTTCCGTTTAAGTCAGCTTTTACTAAATCGCCTGGCTTAACAGCTCCATATATAGAACCCCATGGGTTTCCTTCAGCTTTATTACCATCTATGAACCAAGGCATATCTACTAATGCATCTGTATGTATTGGTCCTGGCATGATACCGTTGAACGCATCTACGTCTCTAGTGTATTCATTTCTTCCCATTATTCCTAATGGTATATTTGCAGGTCTTAAAGTTTCTTTTTTGTCACCTTTGTGTTTTCCATCTATATCAGCTTGGAAATTTTCTTCTGCTTTCTTCCATGCAGCAAATCCTTTAGATAAATCTAATTCAACATCTTCTCCACCGTTAGCTAATGTTAATGCATTGAAATAATGTAAAGTATCTGTATCCATTACTGTTAAGTATGGGTCAGCAGCAACTATTCTACCTTTAGGCATAACTATTTGGTTGTATCCGTAAGCCCATCCGTATCTAAACATTGCTTTTAATCTTGGGTCCATAGCGTATTTTATATTTAATACATCATGTTCATTCATTAATAATGCGTTATTAGTTCTATTTATTCTATCGTCGTTTGTTCTGTGTCCTGGGAATCCAGCATTCTTGAATGCTTCACCTCTTGCACCAGGTTGTAATACCTCTCTTGATGAGAAGCTATATGGTTGTAATGCCATTGTATATTCACACTCCTTGAATTATTAGTTTAAATTAAAATATGTTTGAAAATAATTTTATGTATTCGTCTTCGATACTGTTATTACTATCTTCTAATGATTCTTTTACATTTTGAATTTTAGAATTTTCTTTTGAAGTATTATCTTTAGCTTCTGAAACAGCTGCTGGAGAAGTTAAAGTTTGCATTCCAAATACTTTCTTTTGTACTTCTGTAAATTCATTTAATTGTTTTATAGTTGATTTTAATGTATCTTCAGAGCTTTCTAATAAGCTTGCTTCATCTTCAGCTGGTAAGTTTAATGTAGCTCTTAAAACATTTACTTGTTCTACTAAAGCTTTCTTTTCTTTTGCTTGATATTCAACTAACTTAGCTTCAGCTGATTCTTTTAATCTTTTTTCATTATCAACTTTATTAGTTAATTTTTCATTTTCAGTTTTTAAAGTTTTTACTTCTTTTTTTAATTTTGCTATTTCTTCTTTAGCATCTTCTAATTCTTTTTTAAATTTGTCATCTTCTTCAGTTTCTTCTTTATCTTCCTTAGCTTCATCTTCCTTGTTTTCATCTTCTTCTTTAGACTCTTCTTTGTTATCATCTTTAGATTCAGACTCTTTACCTTCTTCAGACTTAGGAGCTTCTTCTTGCTCTTTTTCTTTATCATCTTCGTCTTTAGTAGGTTCTTTAGGTTCATCAGCTTTAGGCTCTTCTTTAGTTTCAGGTGCTTGTACTTCTGCATCCTTTTTTACTTCTTCGTCTACTTGTGTACCTTCTTGAGTTTCTGTAGACTCTTGTATAGAATCAACTATTTGTTGTGTAGATTTTATTAAATCTTCAAATATATTATCCACTGATTCCTTCACCTCACTCTTCTTTTTCTTAATTGCTTCATACACTCTCAAGTTATGAGCATATATATCTGATGGAACTATTACATAAGAAACTTCTTTTGGTTCCATCTTATTTATTATCCAATAGCAAAGCTTACCATCGTAAGTTTCACCTTTTTCGTGTTCACACAATCCTTCTTCAGCTAGATTTGTTCCACATATAGAACATCTTAAGTCATGTGCTATAACACCTATTGATACAGTAGAAAGTGTACCGTTTTTAATACCTTTCTTACCTTCTTCATCTCCTATGTTAGCTGTAAATACTAATGCAGGAGTTCCAGTTCTTGTTTCAGCTTCTTTGTATTCAACTGATTTTATTCTACCTATTATTACTCCATCTTTTTCATTATGATGCATTATAACAGGTCTCTCATATGGGTTAGTCCAATAAGGAACAGAATCTTTAAGGCATTCTGGTGAATAATAAGTATTATTTCTTGTTACTCTTGAATGTATTGCTTCTATATCTACCATTAGAGAGTTTTCATCTATATACGTTTCTACACTAGACTCTGTCATATTCTTTAACTTAGTCGGTGTATGATTTACTGAAACAAATTCATGTCCAACATATTCTTTAATTTCTATTGCCATTTTTCTTTTCTTCACCTGCCTTTTCCTTATTGTAAGTTATCTCGCAATCGCAGAATGAATGATATGCTGGGATATCATCAACAGAGAAAGCTTTAGTATCTATATTATCATTTCTACCTTCGGCATCTTTTTCACTGTTAAATATAATATATGCTTTATCTACATTGAGTAATGCACCTGTTTTTGTATAAGAATACCAATAAGCTTTTCTTACTATAAAATCTGATATGAATTTAAGCTTGTATTCATATTTTTCAAAACAAGCAGAAATGTTATTTTTATCCTCTTCTATAGCTAATTTAAGTGTTTTAACTAACTTACTGAAAGCTATATCAGATTCTTCATAAAAATCTTTCATACTGATGCTGTCACTAGGTAACAATTTATCTGTTTTATTAACAGCGTTTATTTCTTCTGTTGCGTCCATTATAGCTTGCATAGAGTATTCATCTATATGTTTAGATAAATTAGCTACTAATGCATTCTTTAATATAGAACTAATCACTTCTAGATTTTCACCCTGTTCTAATTCTTCACAAGCAAAATCATAACACTTAAAAACATCTTTAAATTGTCCTCTATGATTATCTATCTCTAGACCCTCTTTTATTTTTGCGGAATGAGTACCATGTTGATTTTGAGGTCTATTGTTGGTACTTACCGCTTTGCTGGGCCCTTGCGATTTATTGCTTCTCGGTGCTTTATTACCAGTAGATGAACCACTATTACCAGAAGTTGTTTTATTTTGTGAATTTATTCTTGCTAATTCTTTCTGATGTTCAGCAGTTCTATCTACTTGAGCTAATGCAGCTTTTGTTTCTATCATCTCTTTATATAGTCTAGATTCATCTTCAACACTATCTTTCATTCCCATTCTTCTTCTTGATTCTTCGAATGTAGTCATGTTAGATTGATACTTAAGCATTTCATGATTTTCTTTCTTAACTTTTGTTTCAAGAGAGATTTCTTCAAATTCATATTCAACAATATCTTCTTCATTTAATATAGGGTTGTATCCACCTTCAAATAATAATTCATTTAATATCTTTTCTTTTATAAAGATACTCATTATTCTTTGTATGTATTTAACTGTATCGTGTATTTGTGCTTCCATAGATTCAGAGTCTTGTTTAGCTCCTCCTCTACCCATTTGTGATGCAGATACTCCTAAAGCAGAGAATACTCTATCTTCGAAATATTTTAAATATCCTTCAGCATTTAGAGCTGTACCTTCAGCACCTATTGCTTTTATAGCCGTTCTTTCATTAGTAACTACTATACCATCTAAAGTAGAACGTTCAATTTCATTCTGAGCTTTATATATCTCAGGTTGTGTTGCTTGCATTCCTGGTTGTGGTAAACCTACTATCCATTGATATAAAGGCATTGAGAATCTATATACAAGTGCAGTTACATTACCTTCTATTTTTCTTAATAGCTTAACATCTTCTAATGCTGCTATTACTCTAGGTGTACCATATGCATTATTTGCATCTTTGTCTATAAACATATGTATTATATCTCTAGGGAAAAATTCTCTTATATTATCTCCATAACCTTGTTCATATTTAACTACGTTACCGTTCTTATCTCTTTTTATTTTAACAGATGCAGGGTCTACTCTAAAGTATCCTCCTACTATTTTATCTGCTAACATAGGACGAGCATTTATTCCAACTATATTATCTACTCTTCTTTTAACTAAGAAAGCATTAGAATACTTAACTAAGTCATCAGCAACTTCTTGGAATAATATCTCCATAGGCTTTTGTGTCATAAAAGACATCATTCTAAATCTTTTCTCTAAATATGACACTCTTTCATCTTCACCTTTAAGATTAGCTCCTGCTTTATAAATAAGATAAGAATATTTACTGAATGATATTTTTACATATGAATCAGATTCAGATGCCTCTTTGATTTCCCATAGATTATATTCAGGTCTTTGGAATCTCTCTCTGGCATCAGACTGCCTCTGAATTCCACCTATAGCTTTTAAAACAAAGTCCTTCATTTTCTTATTGTTGATATTAATTTTAGGTATTTTGTTTTCATCTACTTCTATAGGCTCACGCTTTTCATCAATAGCTTGTTTTCTTCTAGAACTGAATAAAGCCATTCTCTTCACCTATCTTTCTTATTATTTTTCTTTTACTATAGCTAATATATCTGTTTCCTTTAATATTAAATATTTATCTTGACCAGACATTACTTGTGTACCTGCATACTTATTATACATTACTTGTTGTCCAGCCTTTATTGATAACGGTAATACAGTTCCATTATTTAAAGTTCTTCCTTCTCCTACTGCAACTACTTCACCTATTTCCATTCTTAATGATTGTTCAGTCCCTTGATTCATTACTATTAATCCTGACTGTCTTACTTCTTCTCTTTCTCTATCTTTTATTTTTAAAACTACATTGTCTGCTATTGGTTGTAATATCATTATTTTATACCTTTCCCTTCTATTAATGTTTGTTTAGATTTTATTTCGATTATCCACGTCTTTAATGTATCATCTAATATATCTACTGAACTTTTTAAATATCTAAATAAGTTTCCATATGCTATATCATATTTCTTATCATATGTTAATTGCATACCTTGTAGAATATTATTATTCATTTGTTCTGTTTTATTAACAGCTTCTTTTTCTTCTATATTTGCATATCTTAATCTTAATTCATACATAGCTTTAAATTGTTTAAGATGTGTTATAGTTTCTTCTGCATTAAAGATAGTGGCATAATAATCTATTTTCATAGTTCTAGTAATTTGATTTCTTAAAGCTGAATCTAACAAATGTTTTGCTTCGCTTTTAACATCACTACTACTTAATAGTATATTATCAACTAACATAGCAATTTCATCTGTTGGTTTATTCAAAACTGCTGGCACTAAATTAGTCCAATAATTAGACAAAGCATTATGTAAGCTAGTAAAGTAATCATCAAATAAATCTGTTAAGTTCTTAATATACTCTTTTTCTATTATCTCTTGTTTAGTATGCTCTTCTTTCACTATAGGGAATGAGTCAACATCTTCCCAAAAGTTATCTTCACTAAATTCAGGTTCTCTATCTGGTGCTTCCGTTTCTGTATCTGGAGTTTCATAATTCCATTCCCATTCTTCAGGTACTCTATCATATATATTCCCTTCTAATTCATCTCTAACAAAATCCATTATAGGGTCAAATACTTCTCCTACTATATCAGATGCATCACCTGGTAGCTTATTAATTAAAGTGTCTATAACCTCCATTTGGTCTACTACATCTTCTATAATGTTATTAGTATCTTGATTATCTTCTGTATTATCTTGGCTATTAAATATAGCACTAGCATCTGAAGTATATTCATCTGTATATTTCAAATCAGGTCTATAACCAATTAGTCTTTCTTCTTGCATTAATAGCAACTCCTTTCTTAATTAGGTTTATATTTATATTATAAAAGCGACAGCATAATAACCGTCGCTTTTATATTACTATATTTTATCTTCCAAAACCTCTACCGAAGCTTGTTCTTCCAAATCCACCTGAACTTCTTGAACCCCATGAAGAACCTCCTCCATATCTAGGAGACTTATAAGACTCATCTACTTTTACCCATCTTTGTCTATCACCTGGTAAGTCTTCGAAGTCAGTATTATTATAGAAGTCTACTATTCTATTATCAGAAGATGCTCTTGTTTCAGACTCTATTTTAGCAGCCATACCTCCTATTTGTTTATGAGATATAACAAATTCAGAAGTAACTTCTGGCTCTTGTATCATTCCTGTTAAGTCTTTAAATTCAAGTACCATTGCTAAATAAGCAAGTCCTAATGCATCAACAAAGTGTTCGTTCTCTGATGTATACTTAGGAACACCAGACTCGGTCATTTTAACAACCTCATAATCTGTTAATTGCTTAGCTAGTGTAGTATCATATGGAGATAATATTATCTTATCTCTTTCAAATGCTATTTGTAATTGGTTTACCATAAATGGCTTAAGAGGTTTCTTTTCAAATTCTTTAGTTATTGGGTCCATTATATCTAACTTATTAGCAAAGGACCATCTTTTAACTTTTGACTTTAATCCTGTATGAGGATTCTCTTCACCTATAATATGTAGTCTTTCTATTTGGTATTCTCCTGAACCAGCATCACAATATATCCATGAAGGATTATATATCTCGTTCAGTTCTACTATTGTGTTAATAGCTGCATCATAACTATATTCAGAACGAGGAACCTCAACTCTTTTAAATACTTTAAACTTACCTAGTCTTGTATCATAGTCTAATATAAGTATAGAACTGTTGGCTCCATATTTATCCCAGTCTACTCCCATAGTTCTAAATATATTTCTAGGAGCTTTAAAAGATTGATTGTACATAAGTATTTCTGGTTCATTACCTTCTTCAATACATTTCTTTTGTTGGAAATAGTCTAAAGGATTATAAGCATAATTTAAAACCTTTTGTGCTGCATCTAACTTATCTTTATCGAAAACCCCTGTTTCTTGTGTACCGAATTCTGCAAGAACCTCGTGAACATAACCTTCAGCTGTTAACTGTGCTCTTAGTTCTGCTTCCATTTGGTCATTCCAGTTAGGGTTGTGTGTAGATGGATGGAAATGTTGAGAATAATTCATTGAAGGGTCTGTACACATTCTATAAAAGTGACTACGCTTACCTAATGGAGTAGATGAAACAGTTATACCTATCTCTGCTCTCTCTATGGCAACAGCAGCAACAACTTCGAAACAATATTCAGACATGAAGTCTATCTCATCTATAAATATCCAGTCAGCTCTTTGTCCACGGACAGAAGCTGCATCATCACCTGTAGTAAATCCTAATATCATTGAACCATTAGCAAATTCTATTTTAGCTGGGTTCTTTGTACTAGAGACTACTGCCTGTTTAACTAAAGGACTTTCTGATATTAACTCATTAAGACGTGTAAACATGTTACGTATTTGGTTTTCATATGGTGCTGCCATAAGTACACGGAAGTTTTTCTTAGTGAATGCTAAGTATAACATTTCAACAACCATCGTCTCTGTATTATGAGTTATAAAATCTTCAGCAATAAAATTCATAGTTAATGGCACAGACAAATCATATGTCTGCATCTCTCCTAATGACTCTATGCTTACTATCTCATCAAATATAAAATCACCATCTGCAAAGTTCTTTAAATCCTCATTATCTAATATCTCTGCAAATTCTCTTAATCTACTTCTTTGTATATCATAATTCATTCTAAGTCTTGCATGTTTATTAGACTTACATAAATCTGCTTTAGATAATCCTTGTCTCACTCTATCTTCTTCTACGAATTCTAATATTTCTTTAGGAAGATAAGTGTCATATTTATTGTTCTTAATAGCTGATTCAAATGCTGCCTTACATGCTTCTTCTTTAGAGAATATACCTATCTCTTTATAGAACTTAATAACATCATTAGAGTTTGTTATTAATAGCTGATATGATATTTTTATATCTCCATTATATTTAGCTTTCTTTACATTAACATAAGAATTAATACCAAACTTTAATAACAGATGTTGTATGTCAGCTATTAACTCTCTAGATACAGAACAATAACCTATTTGTTGTTTATTATTTTTAGTATGAGCCCATCCATCTGTAGCATACAATCTAGATAAGAATAAAGCCGTATCATTTCTATCTAAATTAAATATCTCACTAGGTATAGTTTTTGTATGAGCTGTTTTACCATAAACACCATGATGCTCTAATATTTCTTTTATCTTATTAGGATATGTTCTATTATTTCTGTTTTGCTTTTTAACTATATTAAAATCTATATCACGATTACTAGCATACTGAACCATTTCACAATCAAAGTAATTAACAGCTCTCTCCATTTCTTTTCTAATAGCTTCTGATGCTGTACAGAATCTTATTGTCTTGCTAGAACAATTGCCATCTCCTATCATATAAGCTAGTAACTTTATTTCATTCTCATTTATATAATGGTTTCCAAAAAAGCCCATATTACCTGCTAATGCTACTTTATCACCAGGTTTTAAGAAATCTATTGCCATCCAACCTTTAGCCGTAAAAAGAGGATGGTTGCCTGTTGCATCAATATGTCTACCTGTTTTTGTAGTTACTCTGAATACTTCTTTTATACCGTTATCCAGTATTTCATTAGTAAAGTGAGCAGATAACTTATAATCATCTGTCATAGTAACTAAATGTGCTTTACCTTGTTTATATAATTCTTCTACTGGAACTCTGTCTCCAGTTCTAGGGTCATATACTCTTGTATGACCTGGTAAACACTTACCGATACGTCTTCCACATCTATAAACTTTTCTAGTATGCTTATCTCTAAGCATTTCTACTTGATACCATCTTGCTGTCCATGGTACTATCTTTTTCTCTCTAGGGTCAAAAGTTCTTAAGAAAGCTTGTGCCCATTTAATAGGGTCATCAAATATTTCTTTTAACTTCGCCGCCTCAGCTTTTGCTAAAGCCATTGTATCACTCCTTTATTTATCTTAAATCAATAGGAACTAATTCTCCATATTCATTACCTATATAGTAGTCATTTGTACTTGTATTAAATATTAATTGACCTGTAGCTGCATATTCAGGCATTATATTAGTCACTATTACAGTATCATTATTAAGTGAATGTATATCTAATTCTGTAGCCATTATATATCGTCTTGGATTCAGACTATTTAATATAGTTTCCATTGACATACTTGATATAGGTGTGCCTATTACATTTATCTTATAATCACTGCTACGTGCTGTAAGCATTCTTGCTCTATTAATAGCATTATCTATTCCTGACTGATGATAAAATTCAACTATATGCACCTCATTTAATTTATGCCCCCTCATATTAGATTCTGACGAGAATAAACTTACTTGACTATTGTTATGCATTTTTATAGTAAGAATAGATTTATTACAAGAACTTATTTGATTATCCATGTTTATTTCTGTAAACAAATCTTTAATTTGTTCATATAATATTCTAGCTGTGTCTCTTGAAGTACATAATACTCCTATTCTGTAATTATCATTAAGAAGTAATTGTAAAACTATCTTAACAGCTGTTATTAAATTTTTACCATATCTCCTTGGGGCCGTCATTAATAAATTAGCGTCTTCATTAAATATGTAAGCTAATTGTTCATTAGTGAATGTTATATTTAATCTTTCTTCTATCATATTTACTAATACGTATTTAGGGTTCATCATTTTCACATATCTCCTTAAAATAAAATTTATTTAATGATTATACTATATTAAAGTCTATGCATATATTGAGCTTCGTTACCCATTATAGATTGTTGTAAGTTATACTGACTCATCTTAGCTAACTCCATACCAGCTTGTCTCATAGTAGCTAGTTGTTGTGTATCTTGGAATTGAGCTTCACCAAAAGTTTGTATTCTTGCAGTACTATTCATCTTTCTTGTTATGTTTTGTGTGGCTTCTATAGTACTAACAGCTAATGTAGGCAATTGCTTTGCTAACATAACTGGCATCATCCAACCACCTAGCATTTCCCCTGCTACAAATAGTGTCCCCGCTTTAGCACCTGCTTTTAAGACACTATCTCCAGAGTTTCTTGATTCATTATAATCACTAACAGCGAATCCTAAGTTCATTAACGCATTAATACTTCTACCACTAAGAGCTCTTTTAAGATATTGATTACCTACATCTTCTGCTCCTTCAGCAACTGTTCTAGATGTCGTATCATAGACAGTACCTACTATTTCTCCGTTAGCTTTTGAACTAATTCCATAAGCATTTTTAGTAGTGTGGAATTTTAAACTCTTACCTTTTAGTCTATTAACACCTTCAGCAGTATTAGGTCTATTAAGAACACTTCTAGTAGTTTTATTATTATATTTCTCTGTTAATCTTGCTTTAGCTGTTAAGAAATCTTCTTGATTGTCGAAGACACCATTTCTATTTAATTTATTTAAATAAGCATGTGCTTCTCCACTTGAAGAATGTCCAAAGGCATCATCAATGATACCATTGATTCTTGAATTTCTAGCTTCCTCTTTTTGTTTGATAACTTTATCTGCATCAAATTTTTGATTTATCTTTAAAGCTTCTTCATGCATAGCATCCATAGCTCTTACATCTACATCTATATTGTCAGCATAAAACTTTTCTTGTTGAGCTTTTAATTCTAATTCGGTATTATAACGAGATTCTTTTATAAAAGTATCATCTGTTTTATAAGAAATGTCATTTAATAGTTCTTCATTAGAAGAGTAAGCTTTATTGATTATGTCATCTACAGTACGAATGTTGTCTTCTAGTATCGCTTCAGCATGTGCTTCATCAACTATTTCTTGCCATGCATCTAATGCTCTCTGTTCTTTTACTTGTCTACTTTGTTCTTGTTTTAATCTAGCTTCTTCTTTTTTCTTTCTACCTTTTTGTGCCATATTACATCATACCTCCATGTCTTAGATTATTAAGAGCAAATACTAAATCTCCTGTTGCTCCACCATTTTGTGCATAAGCTGGTACTCTAGGTGCACTTGTTACTGGTTGATTATCATAATTAGTTCCTTGTCTATTTTTATTCCATGACTTAACAGCTTCTGGAGTTCCTGCTCCCATTTGAAATGTAGCCGCCGCTGCGATACCTAATCCTGTAGCTTTCATACCAAAAGGTAATAAGTTATCTCCACCTGTAGTTATTAATGGTTTTGATACAGCTGTTAATGTATTAAGACTTGTTTTAATTCTCCTATTAATATCATCAGCTAATAATGCTTTGTTAGATGCAAGTATAGGAGCACCTGATACATTTTTATTTAATTTAAGATTATTTATCTTTAATTCTGGAACTCTTCCTATTTGTTTATAAGAGTCAGGGTCAGTTAATGTATTCTTAATAACTTTACCTACACCAGATTCAACTGCTTTACCTATATTCTGATATGTTTCTTTTTTAACAGCTGCACCGACTGCTTTTTCTCCTGTTTTCCAAACTTTCTCTGCGGCACCTGCTATTGGCTCAACAGAATTACTAATTCCTCTAAATGTACCTTTAAGCACTCCTTGTACTGGTCTAGAATGAAGTATACCTAAAGTTAAGTTAGAGACCGTATCTGTTAATTTACCTACAACTTTACCTAATCCCATATTGTATCACCTCTCTATATTTAAAAATAGTGCAGTCGTTATAACTGCACTATTCTATTACTTCTATTATCTTATATAAATGGTAAACCTGGAATATTTACATTTCCATATCTATCTCTATATAATCCACCACCAGTAGCAACTCTACCTGCTATACCAGCAGTAGCCATTGTACCAGCAACTTTTCTTTTAGAGATTCTAGTTCCATTAGGTGCAGATTTATCTACTACCGAATGAGCTGCTTTAATAGCTTCTTTAAAATCAACTTTACCAGCACCTTTATCTAAATTATGTATAGTACTTGCTATACCAGTAGTCATTGTATTATTAAGAGCTTTTTTACCAACCTTAGCTCCAAATTGACCAGCTGAAGAATTGAGTACTTGTTGAGCAGCTTTTCTACTATTTGCATCTAATGCTTCTCTACCTGCTTTACTAGCTACAGGTCTTAAACTTTCATTTAATCCAGCAGCGAAATTAAGCATGTTTTTTGCTATCTTTGCTCCACCTGCCATATCATATCACCTCTTTTAATTTAATATTTTATTGCTATTAAACTATTACTTGATATTGTCTGGTTTTTCTTCTATGATAAATTCTGTGTCGTTTAAAGCAGAAGCAAGTATATCTTGTATAGAATCTGTTTTGTCTTCTTGACCTTTTCTACTCTTACGAGTTCCTAACATCATTTCTAATAATCTTTCTTTTCTATTAAGATTACGTTCATATATTTCATATGCTTTAGATACTTCTGGTCTTGTAAATTGTTCTCCTGATTCTGTCATACCAGCTACAACTTCAGTAATAGGAGTTTGCTCTTCAGATATTAATGCTTTAGTTCTTTCTAACATTATATCTATATTTATTAATTCAGATACTATTGTGCTATCAGTAAAACTAGCCGCATCTAAATCATAATCTTGCATATACCCTGCATATCTTGTTTCTATTAATGCTGTCTCCCATGGACACTTCTCTCCAAACGGAGCTAATCCATATGGAAGCAATGCACAAGTATTAGAATAAGGACATGTATCTGATTTACAAGTTATAGGTACTTTTGCATATAATCCTGTTTTAGTAGATAACATGGCCATCGCTGCCCTCTTAGCTTCTATTCCTAAACCACTATGACCCCACACATTGCCTATATTAGCTTCAAATCTTTGTCTAGCTTCTATAGCATCTCTATTTTGAACTTCTTCTAGTTCGTTTCTTAAGTCCATTTATTACACCTCCCATTTGTTAGACTCGTCGTTTCTATATTCCTCTCTTTCTATTTCTTTAATAGCTTCTTCTGATAATGTATCTTTTTTAACTTCAAAATCACATCCATCTGCTAATATAAATTCATATAAGATATTAAAATCATTTGTTCCAAATACTTCTTCTACTATTTCCACATTAGTTAATTTATATCTAGCTGACTCTATACCTACAATTCCTTCTATATAGTTGTGCATAGATAATTGTCCTGATGCTATTAATATATCTCCATCATCAGTTTGAACTTTACTTATCTTAAATGTCATCCTTCCTTGTACTTCTATTACCTCATTTTCATCTGTTGTTATTAATAGCTTTGCCATTTTAACACCTCCATATTTTCTTATATCTATATTATATAAACCTTTATGCCCACATCTCTTTATTAACTTTATATTAATTAGTCTGAATATTCTGAAAACTTTCCATAGATAGAAATTTTATATATTATATTTAAATTGTCAGAAAATTCTAAAAACTCTATTGAAAATAAAAAATTTATAATTTTTCGAGGCGGTAACAGGTTTATTGATAGTGTTAATGAAGCTAGAATTTTAGCCCCAGGTATACTAAGTATGATTAGTATGCTTGATGTACAATCTATCTCACTGCATGACACTATGCACTCTGATGCTAATTGTAATTAAATCTTAATAGGTAGATAGACAATGATATTTAACTCATAAAAAGAGTTCATACATTGCTATTAAGATAAAGGCAAAGACTGTTTAAATGTTAATTGACACAATAGTCAAGTCAACATGCTATGTCTTAAATGACAACACTTGTAGGGTAAGTAAATATACTTATCCTCTATTAATGCAACCATGTTATATAACATGTAGGTCACAAGTCCTAGTAAATGCAGAGTGGTAGACAATAATATTATAACAAATAAGGAGATAAACAAATGACAACAAAGACAATAGTAAAGAAAACAATAAAGAAAGTAGTTAAGACAATAGCTTTAGAAGTAGCAGAGGTAAACAATAATAACAAACATGTAGTTGAATTAGTTAAAATAGAAAAGGCTTTTAAAAGAGCTTATAAAATAACTAAGAATGTAAGATATGTAGATGTAAAGGCTAAAGGGTTTATAACTAAACCTAATGTAAAAGGTTATCATGCAGATAGTGAGATAGTAGTGTTTTTAGATGGTAACTTAAGAAAGAATGCAGAGACATTACTACATGAACTAACACATGCATATCAAGCACAACACATGACTAGACAATTTAAAGCAAGTAGACAACAAATGAAAACAGGGCAAGTAAGCTATAAGCATAGTTGGCATGAAACACATGCTAGACATTGTGCTAAGCTTCTTATAAATACATTAGACTTTAGCTTAGATTTACACTATGCTATGGACTATGTAATAGCAGCTTAATAGAAAAGGAGGTGAAATAGTAGACACCTATAGTACAAGCATAATATAAAACAAATAATTAAAAGGAGGCATTAATATGCTAAAGAAAGTAATAAGAAAGATTTTAAACAAGTGTTATAAGAAGGTTAAAACAGTGAAAGATGAAATAACTAAAAAGGTTATTGCAATGACTAAAGCAGATGATGTGTTATATGACTTAGATTATAAGGTACCTATACACACAATAAAGAGATATGGATGCACATTCCATATTAAAGATGTAGATGCAATAGTAAGTGGAGATAAGGCCGCTTTAGTCGTATCAGAAGTAGCAGCTGTATATAAAACAAGTCAAAAATACACTTATGTAATAGCAGTAGATAACGTATTTAAAAAGCTTAGCAATAGAACTAAACAATTTGTATTAGAACATGAAATAGCTCATGTAGTTCATGGATTAGATAATCCTAAGAATAAGTTATCAATAGAAACTAAAGTTGATTTATTAGCAGCTAGAAAGATGAAAATGAATAACATTAAGCTTAGAAAGTGTTTAAGAGAAATAAGAGATAACTGTAACTACTTAAGTAGTAAAAAGATAATGTTAAAAAGAATTAAAAATATAGCAAGATAATTAAAATAAAAATAATAAAAATTAAAGGAGAATAAAAGATATGTTAACAAGAGAAGATATGAAAAATATAAACAATAGATTAAGAGGAACAGGAAAATATATGGATAAACCAATGTACAATACATTAAGAAACAGTGCAAATGGATTCTTAATAGCAGATGCACCAGTAGCATTAGTAGAAGAAGTAAAAGCACCAGAATATAAGATTGAGATAAAAGTACAAGAAGAACCAGTAGTAAGAGTAGAACAACATCAAGAGGAAGAGCTTACTGTACCATACTTTGTAACACCATTCTATATGGAGTGTAAAGTAATAGCAGAAGCAACAGGGAAAACAGTTGATGAAGTAGCTTATCAAAAACTTGCTAGACAGTTAGGAGTAACTACTAGCAAAGCTATTAAATTAGTTCAAGAAGGAAAAATAATAGTTAAATATTAATCTAAACTATATCTATGTCGGGCTATATACAGATGGGGGTCTGTATATACATGGGGCTGCCAACAATCATGTGGGTACGTTGATATTTGGGGAAATATCAATGTAATAGGAGTTGGTATATAGTTTTAAAGTTTTATCAATAGAGTTTTAGACAGCCAATCTGGGGAGATTGAGCTAGTATATCAGGGGGAGATTACCAAATCATATTAGAAAGGACCAACAAAGGCTAAAGGTAACTCCAATGAACAAAAGAGAAATAACAACAATATTAGCAGACAGCTATTCTCCATTAACATCTATGGTAATGCCTATGTATTCTCAAGCTGGGGATATTTGTTTTAGCCAAGGTGATTCTTTCTTAAAACTAGACATGACGAAGGCAAGATATGAAAACAAGAATGGTACTAAACAACTAGGACTAGTACAAATTATTAAATCAAAAAAAATAAAATTATATTAGGTAGTGGTTAATATAGCCACATAGAAGGAGAAATTAAAATGAGTAAATTAACAGTAAACGCAAACGGAATGATAGTAAAGGCAGCAGCAATAGAAAAAGCAGAAGACGTAGTAACAATAGAATCAGCGTTATCATTAGCAGCACATAACGGACATGCTAATGCTATAATAAGAAACATTCATAAAATGGTTCCAGTTATAGAAGGTATAGTATTAAGAGCAGCACAAGACAAAGAATCAGGTGATATATACTTATATGGAGAAAAGTTTTATACAGAAGGTTCTAATAATCCAAATGCTAGAGCATTAATGGAATATGCAAAAGACTTCGATACAGAAGAACAAGTAACAATACCATTATCTCACTGGGATGCAGATGAGAAAGAATTAGTATCAGATTATACAGTTAAGTGTAATGATAAAACGGCTAAAAGAATGTACGTGTTTACTAAGACTCATACGCTTGTAACATACGCTCAACTTGAAAATGATATAAAAAAGATTAAGAAGAATAGTACAGATGAAGAAATAAAAGAAATTAAGAATAAATTTGTAGATGAAGTTGAAACTATGGGCCTTAGAATAACTAATAAGAATAGAGTATATGTAGCTAATAAATCAGTAGAAGGTACTCACTTAACAGTACTAAACTGGTCTCCATCTAATATGAGAAGTGAAACTCAATTAATGACAGCTATACAACCAGATGATGCATTCAAAGTATTAGATGAAGTATCTGGAGGAGCTTTATCTGAAGCATTAAAAGGTAAATTAACAATTACTGGTTTAGTTAAATTATCAGCTAGATTAGGTATATTAGGTGCTCCATCAGTAGAAATGGTTAAATCAGCTAATGATGAATTTGGTTATGTAATAGTTATGAAAGAAATAAAAGGACCATTCGATTATTCTGAAAAGCAACAAGTAGAATTAGATGAAGCAGGTATAGAAATAGACAATAATACTTTTGACGGTGCATTCTGGACATCAGTAGAATTCATAGCTGCATCATTCGCTAAGTTAGGTAGAAGATTACCATTATCAAAAGCAATATACTTTGCTATACAAGCTAGAGCTAATAAATACTTCACTAAAGTGTTTGGAGAAGCTAAAACTCAAGAGAATATGCAATACAGACTTAAGAAAATAATAGAATTACATGGTGAAGATAAAGTATTAAGAGTTAAAGCAGGAGAAGATGTATCTCATTTAAACAAAGATGACTATGAAGTTATAATAGTTGGTAATGAGAAATGTTTAGGTTCTATAATAGACACTAATGGTGGTAAATTATTAAAGAATATATCTTTACAAAAGATAGTAGAAGGTGATGTAACAACTCACTTACTAGATATAGCTAAGTGTTCAGAAACTGCAACTTCAGGACAAATGTTATCTAAGTTCTTAACAGCTGATAAAGAAGCTACTATAGATGCATTATTAGGATGTATGGGTGATAACTATGATGAAAAATTAGAAGAAATGTTATATGGCGATATAGATGCTCATCAAGCTTCATTAGCTCAATTCATATTAAGATATGCTGAAGATGGAGCTGAAAATACTGCTGCATTAGAAGCATTAATAAAAGAGCAATTACCACAACAAACATCTATGGTATATAAGAGCAAGATAGATATAAAAGCTTATTTCCAAAGAGCTTTATTTGATGATACATTCTTCTTAACAGCTGGTAAAGTAGATAGTTTATTAGCTAGAAATAAATGGACTGGAAGATTAGAATGCTATTCTAGAGATGTAGAAGTTAAGTTTGCTAAAGAGATAGCTGAAATAGAAGCTAGAGAAGATTTAACTCTAGAACAAAAAGATAAAGCTACATCTGAGTTATTAACAGGAGCAGCATTTAAATATCCATCTCCATCTTCTGATGAAAATGCTATAGTAACTTATAGAACTTCTAAACAATTAAAAACTAAAATAAATGATATGTATAAAGCTAAGCAAATAACTAGAGAAGAAAGAGCTATATTATTAGACGATTTCTTAAACACTTCTTATGGTGTAACTAAGTTAGGTGCTGATAATACATTAAAGCATAAATTAGCAGGTATGGATACTGACTACGATGGTATAGCTGTAGTATTCGAAAAGAAACTAGTAGATATATTAATAGCTAAATATCCAAAAACAGATGGATTAGCAGCAGTAATCTGTAAGTAATAAGGGAGGGCATTAGGCTCTCTCTATTTTTATATAAGCATTAAAAACAATAAATCAATTAAATTAAAATAAAAATATTAGGTGAGCTGTTAATAAACAGCAGAAGGAGAATAACAATGACAAATAACAATATAAACGTAAGAACTAAATCACAAGCAATAGAAAAATTAGACAAGAAAATGGGTGAAAACATGGCACAAAAAGCATTAGTAACAAGAGATGTAGAAACTTATAGCAAAGTATTAGATTTAAAAGCTGATAAGAATGCAATAGTAGAATTAAATAATCCATCTTCAATAGTAATGGCATTAGCTAGATTAGGATATGTAGCAGGGTCTATGGTTGGTATAATAACTAACTTAGTAGAAGTATCTGGTGTATTAATGGATAATGAATATAATGTACAATTCATAAAAGAAAATGGTACAGCTGATTTAATAAAATTAAGAAAAGTATTCCCAACTGTAGGTACTAAGGGTAATGGTGAAGGATATGAAGCTATATTTGCAGAATCTAATAACAATATATTCTTAGTAGAAAACTTACAAGGAAGACAAATGAGATTAGTTAAAGCTCTTAAATCTGATATAGCTATATTCGTTGAGAAATTAGAAACAACTAAAGTATTTGTTCAAGAAGACTTAGTTAGAATAGGTCAAGATTTAGAGAAGATAGGTAGAGTTATGCAAGAGTTAGAAATAGACTCAGCTAAAGATGCAACAGTTAAAGAAGGTATGAAAGAAATAACTGAATTCATGTCAGCTTATACTTGTAAATTAGCTTCTAAGAAATTAACTGTATCTCATAACTTTGCTGAAATAGCAGCTAATAAGAAAGCAGATGCTAAACATAAGAAAAATGTTAAATTTAAATATGCTATAGATGATTACTTACCATTAGATAATGCATATGATGAAGCTAAGAAACAATTTGAATTATTTGTTGAAGCTAATCCAAATGCCACACATGATGAGTTAGTAAAAGCTAAGACTGACGCTATTAATAAAGCAATGAAAGATTCTTTAATAAAAGACTCAGCTACAGAGTTAAAAGAATATATGGTACAACAACAATATCATTTTATGAATCAATTAATAACTAGATATGAAGTATCTAATATGAATTTATTTAAAGAATTCTTAACATTAAACATAGATAAAGATGTTAACATTATACGCTATGTTAAGAAGATGGTTATAATAGCTTGCGAAATGATACACAACCACTTCAAATATGCTAAGCATATGCCAATGGCTAAAGTAGATGAATTAGCTGTTAAATTAAGAAATGCTATATATACTCTAGGAGAATCTAAAGGATTAACTCCAGAAGAAACATTCAGAATAGCTTGTAATGCTGGTTGGTTTAAAGTGTCTATGCATGAAGGAGAAGAAAAATTCATACCATTAAATAATTATAGATATGCTGCAATAGCTGCTATGTTCACTAATGAGTTAAAGTGGCATTTTAATGCAAATGCTATGTATAGCACTATAGAGGTAGAAATACCAGATGGTTATGAGATAGCTCCAGGAACTCCATTCTATATGGAAAATGGTGAATGTGAAATTGAATTAAAAGACGGTACACCTGACTTCATGTTCTGTACTAAAGAAAATGACTATACAGGTATAGTTATAGCTAAAGTTATAAACGGTGAAGCAGTATTTGTTAAGTATGTAAATGAGTATAAATATGAGCCAGTTGAATTCATAATGTTTGATGAAGTTTGTGATTTAACACAAGCTGCTAACGTATATGATGCTCAAAATGCTACTGATGAACAAATATCAAATGCAGTTACTACTATAACTGAAACTAATACTAATGGTATGGATGCAGAGGAAAAAGAATTAGCTGAAAAAGCTGATGCTATAAAGCTTAAAGAGTCATTCAACTTATGGGCTAATGCTATAGAGTTAAGTGTAAGCAAGAAAGATAAATACTCTCTACACACTATTAAGGTAGGTGGTAAGTTACATCTAAACTTAAGAAGAGATTCAGATGCTGCATCTAGAATGTTAGGTAGAGTATCACATATTGTTAAAACTAATAAAATGAGCGAATACACTAAGATGAATACGATTGTATGTGCTAAAGGTGCTATAGCTATATTAGGATAAACAACAATATAGAGGGGTCTAATGGCTCCTCTTTTTAATAAAACTAAACTATAAGATAAAATAATTTAAATAACAAAGGAGATAAATATTATGAAAAACGTAAACGCATTATTAAAGAAAGAACAACAAGCAAAGGATATATTAGCTAATATAGGAAGAGAAAAAGAAGAATTAGCTATAAACAAATTAACAGAATTAAAAGAAATATTAGCTGCATTAGACTGCTCTCATTTATTAGAAGCTGAAACTATAGAAAGAATAGTAGAAAAAGCTATTATAAAGAAAGGTAAAGTAGTAGAAGTAGTTAAAGAAAATAATCCAGTAAATATAACAATAAACAAAGGTAAGATAGTACAAGGTCCAGTACAAGTTGTACAAGATATGACTGAAATAGAGAAGCATTTAAATACAATAGCTGAACAAGGAAAAGAAATAGAAAGACTTAGAGAAAAATTAGCTGAGAAAGAAGCAGCGAAAATAACAGAAACAACAAACGTGTTCAATGAAGATGATTATATGGAATTCTTAGCTTCACAAGAAGAAAGTATAATGTCAGAATTAAAACACTATGAGCAACAACAACCAATAGTTAAAGAACAAGTTAAGAAGGAGGTTAAAGAGGAGAAGAAAACTGAGAAGGGAGAGAAGAAAAATATAGACGCTCCACAATTTGTTGAAGTGTCTAATAGTAAAGTAGGAAAGAATCCTAACGCTAAACTGTATCAAACAGAAAAATGTTATTTAATAGCTAGTCCTACTACAGATGAAATAACTTGGTTATCTAACGAAGAATTATCTGATGCTTATAAAATAGCTGTAGAGAATATGTTAGTAACTGAGCACAAGTTCTTAACAAATAGAACTAAATTATCACCAGTTAAAATAAATAGAAATAATGGTTATATGGCAAGAAGCTCTGCTATGAAAGGTATAACTGAATTCTCTATGGAAGATGTTTTAGTTGGTTATGTGAAGATAGATAATAAATTCTATCTATATAGTTATTGTCCTAAATATGCTAGACCTAATGTAGATTCATTAGAAGCTATAATAGCTAAGCAAAATAAGACAATGCCAAACATGTCTATAGTTACAAAAGTAACAGCAGTAGTTATAGATATGTACAAGGAATATAAAGCATTAATAGATGCTACTAAGAAGGAAGCTGAAAGAGTAGCAGAAGAAAATGCTAAGTCATTTAATGAGAAGCAAGAAGCTAGAAAAGCTCAACGTGAAGACGATGAAGCTTTAATAGCAGCTGCTGGCTTATTAGATAAAGTAAAGAATGATAAGAAGAAAGTAGTTTCAACTGCTTCATTCTCAAGTTCTTCTATGCTTGATGACATAGAGGCTGAACTGTTCTAAGCCTAACTCCCCTACGGGGAGGGTACATTTGCTAAGCCCTACGGGTGTTTTCACAGAAAAGGTCACTACGTGGCCTTTATGGCAGAAGACTTTACGTCTCTCTACGAGAGACAGCAGAAAACAATCTTCTATGAAGATTATATCTCCCTCTTAACAGAGGGAGCAGAAAAGTCTTCTTTGTGAGCAAATGTCTTAAGGCATAGCATGTTATTTAACAGTTTATGTCAATATATTTGTTCATGTCTCTCTACGAGTGCCTAACACTCTACGAGAGCAGAAAATAATATTTATGAAATTTATATATTTGGAGGTAATTGAAATGGCAAGAAGAATTTATACTGTAGCAGGAAGAGCAGGTACTGTTGTAATAACAGATAGTAAGAAAAATGAAAATGGTAAAGGTGCACTATATACATTTGTAGATGAGAATCAAAATACTCAATTATGTGCTATTAAAGCATTAAATGATATATTAGAAATCGTACCTAGACCAAATCAAATGAAATTTGACCAACCAGTTGTATTTTTACTACCTAGATTCATAGAGTTCTTAAGATATGAAGATACTAGAAAAGTTTGGGTAACTACTGGATGTAAAAAGAATGGAGAAGAGATAGCTCCAGAGCTATTAACAGAAGTAAAACGTCTTGATAAGAATGTTGAGCTATTAAGCAATAACATACAGCTATTTGGACAAAGAGGTTTAAAATCTCAAATGTTCATAGACTATAGAGACGCTACATGGAAAATAGTAGACAGTATGGTTCCAGCACCTGAAAGAGTTAGTGCAGTGGACGCATATTAGTCTCTCTTCCCCTTCGGGGGAACAGCAGAAAATTGATTATTATGATTATAAGATATAAATTACAAAATAAAGGAGATTATTGATATGAAAACAATATTTAAATTAGGAAGTATAGAAGTACAAGGAGTAAAAATAAATGATATAGAGGTTACTCAAGAGTACACAGCTAAAGAGGCTATAGACTTAGTATTTGCAGGAAAATCTTTCGTTAAAAGTTTAATAAAAGATTTACCTGAAATGCTAGAAGACTTAGAAGTAGTTTCTAATAAATTTAATGGAATAGATGAAATAGATGAAAGAGTTGAGTCAAGAGACATGACTAAGGAATTAGAAGATTTCATTAAAGAAATAAATAAAAATGAAGACAACTGTCCATTCAAAGTTGTTGGTATAACTAGAAGAGGTTAATAGCCTCTTCTTTTTTTCATTATAAGCAGAAAAAGCTTTATATGAGCATTATGTTATAAAAGCATAAGCAGAAAATTATTATTTATGAAATTATAAAATTATTAAATTATAGGAGGTACTATCAAATGAAAGAGATAGTTATAGTAAGTAAAGGAAATAATGCAGTAGCATACGGAGAAGGAGTAGAGATTAAGAAGTCTAGTACTACAGGAGTAAGTGCTAATTTAGCTGTATTAAATGAAGTATTAAAGAATCATGTGCCAACAGAGGCAGGTGAGACATTTAGAATATTCTTAATGGATTTAGTTCAAGGAATAAATTCTGGATATGCAATAGACTATGTTAAAACTGGTAAGCAATTAAATGGAGAGACTTTAGCTTCTGAAGACTTAGCAGGATATAAAGAATTCTATGATTTATATAAAGATAGGCTATTAAATGTAAGATTTAATCAAGTATCATATATACCTAAAATGAGAGATAACAAAGTATATATGGACTTAAGAAGTAAAGCATATGCTATACTTAACACAATGCAAACTGTTGCAAGTGTACCACAAACTACTACTCAAGTAATAGACCCTGATAAAGAGTTACGTGAAACACTAACTGCATTAATGACAGATGCATTAAAAGCAGGTGATATGGATACATATAAAATGCTTAAAGCTGAAAGAGACGCTTTAAAAGCACCAGAAGTTGTTACATTAACAGCTGGAGGAACTACTATACCATCAGAACAACCTAAATTTGAGGTAACTGGAGGAGCTAGTATAGATGATACAGATTTAGATAAAGAACTATCTGGAGCTGTAGCAGAAAAGAATAATAATGATGAACCAATTGTGTTCAATATAGAAAGTGCAGGAACAAAGCCTAGTTGGGACGGAGTACAAGTTAACGCTTAATCTCCTTCCCCATCTAGGGGAAATATAATATTAACTAATTAGGAGGATTTTAAAATGCAAGCAATAAAAATGATAAAAGGTGATGAAAGACTTATAGGAGAATTAATGGCTAATGTATTCATACCATTATGTTCTAATGAAGAAGGAGTAGTTACAGGAGTAGAATCTATGGGTTCTGAACAAGACGGTTATATGATTAAAATTGATACAGAAATGTTAAGTGACATTCAATTAATGATAATCGAAACTGCTTTAAGTTCAAGAGTACAATCTGGAGTATTAACAGGATATGAACCAGATGAAACATTAATACAAAATACATTTGCTTTAATAGCTAACAGTCCAGAGAAAATAGAAATAGTTCTTAAAGACATATTAGGCGGAGCTAAAGTAGATGAGAATCAAATAATAGTATTACAACAACCATTTGCACCAGGTATGTATAACACTCTAGTACATACTATAATAGCTTTTAACTTAAATGATGACCAAATGAAAGCTATAGAACTAGCTACTAAAGTTGCTCAAACAGGAGTAAAAGTAAGTAACTTTACTAAGAAAGCTAGAATGATAGGAGGAGCTAGTGCTTCTGTATTAAATAGAGTAGGTAGAGAAGTAACTCTTGCAGGTGTTGAAATCGGAGCTACAGTTGGTGTAGGTATGGTTAAGACTGGTGTAGAGGCTACTGCTTGTGTAGCTAATATAGCTATTAAAGAACTAAATCACAAAGAATTAATGAAAGGTGATAATGTTCAAAACTTAATGAAGACTATAAAGACTACATTTAAGAAACAAGAAACAGCTAAATTAAGTAGAGGATTCGGAGCTCTTTAAGAGCTTCGTTTCTTTTTAATAGCTTTATTGGAGATTTATTATAAATGTTAGAACTTATTAGACAGATAAATATAGCTTGGGAGCAGAAAAGTTCTCTTTATGATATAAAACCTAATATACAACTAGGTTATTTTGATTTTAGAAACAAAGTTATGTTACAATATAAGAAAACATTATAGAAAAGAGGATATTATTATGCAAAATCAAAGAGAAAATTTAATCAATATAATAGCAAGATGTAATTCTAAACAAGTTAGAAAACAATGGATTCACGAAATGGTTTCTTTAACAGATATAGAATGTGCAGAAAATCAATGTACTGGGTGTTCTATAGAATCAGATTGTTTAGAAGTTTGTAATATAAATTAGAATAATAATAACTATTTGGAGGATGTTAAAATGAATAAGAATGTTGATAACTTAAAGGATTTAAAAGGTGCTATTTCTTTAATAGCTAAATTTGATACAGAAGAAGATGATAAAACTATAGATAATCTTATATGTCATGCCATTAATACTGGTTTAGATATAGAACAATATAATGATGATATACTATTAAACATTATATAATATGCCGAGGCCGCAAGGCCGAGGCTAATCTCGTTAGAAGATTATCTTTCCCTTATTATTTATCTACTCTTATCGCTCTCTTAACAGAAAACCTTGTTTACTCTCACTAAACTTTTGCAGAAAAAGTCTTTAGGATTTCCATACCTAGCATAACAAATACTAAACTTTTATGATAAAATTGCTATTTTTATATAACAGTCGCTCAACCCGTTTTGGTCTCTCTTGAGAAATTTATATATTTTGAGCGGGAGGACCTAGTCCGCAAGGATAAAAAGCTATTTAGAAAGGATAAAAAGCTATCTGGAAAAGAATACAGCAGAAAAGAATAAAAAGAATTAAATCTCCGTTTTGCAAAAATGGCTTATAAGCGAACGTAAGAGAGCAGAAAAGGCTAAAAAGCAGTAAATATAGTTATTTATGTTTATATAAGCGTCAGCGATGATATAGATAAAAATAAATATATTTACCAAGTGTAAATAGCGGATATACACATTGAAAGGAGATGGATATGTTATTATATGATATTATAGAAGAAAGAATAGATGATAATCTAAAGAGAGAAAGTAAAGAGATAAGTACAGAAAGAGGGAGAATGAAAAGGATATATACAGGTAGGATAAGAATACTTAGAAATAAGATAACAAAGAGAGAAATAGAGAAGGAAGAGTATTATTTATTAGTTGAGAGATTAAGTGAGATAGATTATAAGTTTTATTGGCATAAGGAATTAAAATCTAGTTGGGAGAGAATGAAATAGAAATGAAAAAGAGTATAAGTAGTCCAGTATTAAGGAATACAGGAGAAAAGCTATTAATATGTATAGGAAGAGATTTAAAGAAGTACTTTAAGGAGAGTATAGAGACATTTGAATTAGAGGATGTATTGGATATAAGAGAAGTGAATGATGTATATGGAAAAGAGATATGTGCTGTAGTTATTACTGATATAAGTAGAGAAGAAGATATAGAAAGTGATAAGTTATTAAAGGTAGCAAATGCATTACAAAGAGAAGATTTAAAAGGAGATATGGATAATTCTATTAGAGAAATGACTAGGGCTATGTTATCAAGATATATGGAAAGAAGAGTTCGTTTCTAAAGATAGAAGTAATATAGCGGAAACAATAAGGGGCCACAATTTAATATGCAGAAAAGTATTTTAAAAGATTATTAATAAATAAAATAAGGAGAATGAGATAAATGATAAAAGGTAAATTATATTTAGCAAGTAAGTATACATATGAGTTAATAGCACCAGACAATAGTGTTATTATTAATATAGCTAGAAAGCCAATGAGAGATAGTAGAATATCAGAGCATATTATAGAATTAGCACCTAGTAAAGAGTTATTTAGTTGGTATATGGCTAATAAGGGGATAGATAATTGGTTTAAGGAGTATAAGAGAGTATATAAGCAAGAGATACAGAATAATGAGATTGCATTAGAGAAGATGAGATATATAAAGAGAATATTAGATAGTGGTAAAGATGTAGTTTTATTATGTTATTGTAGAGATGTATTTAAATGTCATAGAAGTATAATAGGAGAGGCATATGAGTATGTTGGTGTAGAGGTTATATATAAGTAAGATAAGTATAGCTTAAGAGATAAAAGATAAAGAGTTCGTTTCTTAATAGCGAAGAAAAGAGGGCCCGATTAATATGAGAGATATAAATATAACAGAAGAAGATATAGAGATAATAAATACTGTTTTTTCAGATGAGAAAAAAGAAGAGCTATTAAAAGAGATAGAGAGAGCTAGGTCATCTATAAAATTCAATAAATATAAAAGTGAATTAATAAAGAAGTTAGCAGAAAATCCTAATGTAAGTGATATACATGAATCAAAAGATTCAATATACAATATAAATCCAATATTATATATGTATAATACTAAACAAATGAAGATAGTTATAGGAAGTATTAATAATATAAGAATATATAAAGTAGTTGATTATAACGAGGATTTTGGTTGTGTATTGTATGAATATAGAGCTTGTAATATGGAAGAAATATTAGATATAATAGATAAGATACATGGAGCAATAGATATAGGAATTATATAAAACAAGAGGAAGAGGAGAAAATTGAAAAATGACATTAATAAATAAATCAGGAATATGGATAATAACTTTTAAGGATAATGGAGTTAATAAGTTTTGGATAGGAGCTGCTAAGAATTTAAATCATATATTAACACATAAATTATCTTTAATAAATAAACAATGTAACACTAGAATGGTTACTAGCTTACCAGTAGAAATAAAAGAGCTATTAAGAAGAGATAAAGAGAAGTGTGTTGAAAATATATATGCATTTACAAGTGTAAGTAAAAGTGTAGACTATTTAGAAACAGATAAACAAGATTCAATAGCAAAATTCTTAATAAGTAAATTATTAATGGAAGAAGGATATGTGCCTTGTGTTCAATTTCATGAAGAATGGATGGAAAAGAATGAAGATAAGTTTACATTTTTATATCCTAGATTTAAACAATTAATAGCTCAAGAAGAAATAGGAATATATAAAGCTTCTAGTATACATTATGAAATATGTAAAGATTTTGGATGGGAGAAATCTGATTTCTTATATAAATTAGTTTGGGATAATAATAATAATAATAATAATAATAATAATATA